>Ga0209916_1000314_pt1 | contig 85793 bp, 78 predicted proteins | sample ThiBio_1000_plan_FD_183956 | JGI IMG/M metagenome (GOLD analysis project Ga0209916, IMG submission 183956) | Wastewater bioreactor microbial communities from Cape Town, South Africa - Thiocy_solids_2 (SPAdes) | ecosystem: Engineered > Bioreactor > Thiocyanate-remediating > Anaerobic-Aerobic ... | reverse complement strand
TTCGGAAGGGATAACCGCTGAAAGCATCTAAGCGGGAAGCTCGTTCCAAGATGAGGACTCCCACCCTTTGTGGGGTAAGGCCCCCGGCTAGACCACCGGGTTGATAGGTCGGAAGTGGAAGCACGGCAACGTGTGGAGCTGACCGATACTAATAGGCCGAGGACTTGCCACAAAAATGCTACGCGTCCACTGTGCGGTTCTGGAGATACGGGTGAACGAGCTTTCGAGTTCGTTCCCGAACAACTCCACAGAGTTACGGCGGTCATAGCGAAGGGGAAACGCCCGGTCCCATTCCGAACCCGGAAGCTAAGCCCTTCAGCGCCGATGGTACTGCGTGGGCCACCGCGTGGGAGAGTAGGACGCCGCCGGACACCATTTCACCAAGGAGGTCGTACGCTTCTCGTAAGCGTCGGCCTCCTTGGTGTTTTCTTGTCTGGTAACGGGAGCAGCAGATGACGGGCGAGCAGTCGCCGAGGGACCAGGGTCGGCGCCGGGACGGTGCCGACCGGTCAGGTGACGGAAACGCACGATCCGGCCGGGCGGACCGGACATTCGACGGCCGCCGTGGCGATGCTGCGGGGGCGCGCCGTGCGACCGACCGATATGGCAATCGTCGCGGGATCGGTGACGGCATGAGCGGCGAGGCACACGGCGACAGCGGGTCTCGGTCCGGTGTCTCCAGACGAGGCGACACCGGCAAGCGTGCCGACGGCGATGGTTCGCGCCGCACTGCTGGCACACGGGACGCTCGTGGCTCGGATGGCAGGCCGGCCGGCAGCCGGCGGCGAACCGACGCCTCGGATGCGCGCGGCGACCGTCGGGTCCAGAACGACGGCTCCGGAGTGGGTGAGGGGCGTGGCCCGGGTAGGCGACGGACCGGGGCAGAGGGTCGGTCGGCCCGGCAGCGACGGGCCAGCGACGACCGATCACCGCGGGATCAACGTTCCGCCGGCGAGCGCACGTGGACCGAGCGGTCAGGAGCCGACCGAGCGGGTCAGCGACGCTCGCGGCGAGATCGGGATGGGGATCAGGTAGCAGGAACACCGACGGGTGGGCGACGCTCACCAGATGACCGTGGCCGGCCACGCCCAGCGCGCGCAACTGATTCGAGCCGCAGAGGCAACGAGAGCGGGCGACGAGACCCACGCACGGGCGGCTCGTCCGATCGGGCCATGGGCGGCGATCTGAGCGACAGCCTGGGCCTAGGCCCGTCGACAGCGTCCACTGGAGCACCCACGGCCGGCCGCGCGTCCGGCCGCGACCGTGGTTCGAGCAGCAGCTCCGGGCGTCCGGCTCGATTCGATCGGGCTGCCGGCAATCCACCATTCCGGGGGCGGGATCGGTCCGATAGGGAACAGGCTCGGGGCACCGGCGACCGGCGATACGGCGGCGACGAGCGGACGGGCGGGTCGCGAGTCACCCGCCCCGGCAGCGGCACTCGTGGTGAAGGGCGTCGCTTCGAGCGGCAAGACGAGCCGCGGCGGGAGCGCCCGTCGGGCTCGCGGGCCCGTACCGAGGATGCCGGCGAGCGGTGGCCCGAGATCCCGGAATGGGTGGACCGGCGCGAACTGGGCGGCGAGGTGCTGGCCGACCTGCGCAGCCTGAGTAAGCAGGGCGCGGAATTCGTCTCCGGGCACCTCGTCGCCGCCGGCACGCTCGCCGACGACGATCCCGAGAGCGCCTGGTTGCATGCGCGTGCCGCCCGGTCCCAGGGCGGGCGCATTGCTGTGGTGCGCGAGACCGTCGGCCTGGTCGCCTACCGAGCGGGGCACTGGGCGGAGGCGATCGCCGAGTTGCGCGCCGCCCGTCGCATGGCCGGCGGCCCCGGGCAGCTGGCGGTCATCGCCGACGCCGAACGGGCGCTCGGTCATCCGGACCGGGCGATCGAACTGTCGCGCGCGCCCGAGGCGGCCCAGCTCGACCCCGCCGCCGCCGCCGAACTGGAGATCGTCATTGCGGGAGCCCGCTCTGACCTCGGACAGCAGGACGCGGCGTTGGTCGCGCTGCGTGCCGCGGTCCGCTCGACCGACCCGCAGGCCGAGCACGCGTTCCGGCTGTATTACGCCTACGCAGCGTTACTCGAACAGACCGGCAATCGCGCCGAGGCGGCGCACTGGTTCATTCGCGCCGCTGACGCCGACGTCGACGAGGAATCCGACGCCGCCGAGCATGCCGAGGCCCTGACCGCTGACGCGACCAATGACCATGCCGACATCACCGGACCGGTGGAGGCACCGGGCTCGGTCGACGGAGTGCCGGGTTCTGTCGGCCCCGTCGGGGTGCCGGACGCGGATGCCGATCGTGATGTGGAGCCGGATAGGTGAGCGCCTCGCCGCTCGTGGACCGGCACGATGCTCTGCTGGTCGACCTGGACGGCACGGTCGTGCTTGCCGGGCAGCCCATCGACCACGCAGCGTCGGTACTGGAGGGTGTTCGTGCGCGCGGAACCCGAGTCCTCATCGTCACCAATAACGCCTCCCGAACTCCTGCCGCGGTCGCGGAACGCCTCACCCGCCTGGGCATTCCGTTCTTGCCCGAAGACGTGGTCAGCTCGCCGCTCGCCGCGGCCCACCTGCTGTCGACTGCGCATCGCCCGGGGGACCGAGTGCTCGTGGTCGGCACGGAGGCGCTGGCCGACGCCATCGCCGGTGCCGGGTTGATGCCGGTGCGATCGGTGGACCAGCATCCGGTGGCCGTCGTCCAGGGCCACAACCCCGACACCGGGTGGCGGCAACTGTCGGAGGCATGCCTGGCGATCCGCGCCGGCGCGGATTGGGTGGCCACCAACACGGACAGCACACTGCCGACCGACCGAGGGCTGCTGCCCGGGAACGGTGCCATGGTGCAGGCACTCGTCACCGCCACCGGGCGGCAGCCGAGGGTGGCCGGCAAGCCGGCCCGGCCACTGCTGGATGCCGCCGCCGAACGCGCCGGGGCGCGCAGCCCGCTGGTGGTCGGAGACCGGCTGGACACCGACATCGCTGCTGCCGTCGCCGCCGGGATGCCCAGCCTGATGGTGCTCACCGGAGTCAGCAGCGCGGCGGACCTGCTCGCTGCGCCAGCCGACCGACGACCCACGCTGCTCGCCGCCGACCTGCGCGGCCTGCTCGATCCGGGCGCGGTGGTCAAACTGGATAGCTCCGGGCGTTCCCCCGCCGCCACCCCGGGATCGGGCGCTCCGGCGGGGGCAGCCGCATGGCGGATTGACGAGTCCGCTACCCACCTGGTGCTTGCTGCCCCGCCCGGCCGGGCAGACCCGCACGGCGGGGGGTCCAGTGACTCGGCTGCGACGGCGACCGATGCTCTCGGGGTGATGGCCGCACTGGCACCGGTCGCCTGGCGGACCGGGGTTACCGAGGTTTGCGCGTCAGACGAGCGGACTGCGCGCGCACTGGCGGACCTCGGACTGGCCTGACGACGCTCCGCGGCCGGCATCGTGGTGCGACCGGATCGCGAGCGTACCGACCGAACCCCTCATCGGCTGGACCCGTCACCCGATGACCCGTGGGCGCACCGTCGTGCGGGCCAGCTCGACTACGGTGGACCTGCGGACCTCGCCGAGTTGGCGCCCTGCGGACGCGCTGCCAGTGGGTGGTTGGTCTCGACGGCGTCCGGAACGAACCTGGCGACGGCATAGTGCCATCCGACACCGGAGGAGCAGCATGACATCCACTCCCGCTGACCATCCCGGTCAGCCCGACCCGCTGCAGCCGGTACTGGCCGATCTGGCCAAGCTGGAGCAGGTGGACCCGGCCGACCAGGTGCCGATCTACGAACGAATGCATTCCGCACTGGCCGAGGCGCTGACCGGTACGGTCGACCAGTCAGCGTCCGGTGCCGGAGGACGGTGACGTGCACCGACCACGGCTGGACGCCGAACTCGTCCGTCGGGGGTTGGCACGTTCCCGACACCATGCGGCCCGACTGATCGCCGAGTCTCGCGTGACGGTGGCGGGTCGGGTCGCCACGAAGGCCGCCACCGCGGTGGATGGCAACACCTCGGTGCTGGTGGCCGAGGGTGACGAGGACGACTGGGCCTCCCGGGGCGCGCACAAGCTGATCGGCGCCCTGGACGTGACCGGCGTGCTCGTAGCCGGTCGACGGGCACTGGATGCGGGCGCCTCGACCGGCGGGTTCACCGATGTGCTGCTGCGCCGCGGCGCGGCCTCGGTGCTGGCCGTCGATGTGGGCGACGGCCAGTTGCTGCCTCGGCTGCGCCACGACGAGCGGGTCCGAGTGCTCGACAACACCAATGTGCGAGAACTCGCTGTCCGGCGCGTCGTCGACCGCCTGGGTGGCCCGGCGGAGGTGATCGTCGCGGATCTGTCGTTCATCTCGCTGACGCTGGTACTGCCTGCGCTGGCCGCGTGCGCGGATTCCGGCGCCGATCTGCTGCCTATGGTCAAGCCGCAGTTCGAGGTCGGCAGGGGGCGGGTCGGGACTGGCGGAGTCGTCCGGGACCCGGCGCTGCGTGCTCAGGCGGTGACGCAGGTCGCCGAACGAGCCGCTGCCCTGGGATGGGGCACCGTCGCGGTAGCCCCGTCACCGCTGCCGGGCCCCAGCGGCAACGTGGAGTACTTCTTGCACCTGCGCGCCGACTCTCGGCGCGAGCCGCTGGACCTGCGTGACCGCGTGCGCCGCGCCGTCGAAGAGGGGCCGCAGTGAAGACCCCCGCCGAGTCGAATGCCCCGGGACGTGCTATGGCGCGCTCAGCGGCATTCGACTCTGGTCCCGGTGAGCGCACCGTGCTGCTGGTTGCGCACACCGGCCGCGCCGACATCGGGCGGGTCACTGCGCACGTGCGCCGGCGGCTGGCCGATGCCGGGATCGCGCTGGTCGCACTGGATCCCGAGGCCGCCGAACTGGGCATGCCGCGGGTCGGGGACGTTGTCGCGGACCTGCCCGGCGGCCCCGGGCAACCGGTCGAGCTGGTGCTGACCCTCGGTGGCGACGGCACCCTGCTGCGTGGCGCCGAAGAGGCCCGGGCCAGCAATACCCCGGTGCTGGGCATCAACCTGGGCAGGGTTGGCTTCCTCACCGAGACCGACGCCGACCACCTGGATATCGCGTTGGACGCGGTAATCGCCGGCGACTACCGGGTCAGCGACCGGATGACCGTCGAGGTGGTCGTCGAGCACGACGGCACCGAGATCGCATCGGGCTGGGCGCTCAACGAGGTCAGCGTGGAAAAGGCCACCCGGGAGCGGATTCTGGACGTGATCGTGGAGGTCGACGGCCGTGGCGTGTCGGCCTTCGGCTGTGACGGTGTCCTGTGCGCCACCCCGACCGGGTCCACCGCGTATGCGTTCTCGGCCGGCGGACCGATCGTCTGGCCCGGGGTGCAGGCGTTGCTGGTGGTGCCCTCCAATGCGCACGCGCTGTTCGCTCGGCCGCTGGTGGTGGGCGCCGACTCCACGGTCAGCGTGCACCTGGATCCTGCGGGGCACGAGGCGGTCCTGGCCTGCGACGGGCGCCGCAGCGTGGAGATTCCGCCGGGCAGCCTGGTGCGCATGCGGGCGGGCGATCAGCCGGTGCGGCTGGCCAGGTTGTCGGCGGCGCCGTTCACCGACCGGCTGGTGCGCAAATTCTCCCTACCGGTACACGGCTGGCGCGACCAGCGGCACTGAGCGGCACGGACTACCCGGCTCGAGCCGAACCGCGGCTGCGTGTGCCCGGTCGCGGTCGCCCCATTGCATCGACGCCCGGCACGGTAGAACGGATCGTCCGACCGACCGCCGAGATGTCCACACCGGCCCGGTCGTCGAAAGATCTGCGGGGTGGATGATCGCCGGCCCGCCGGCGATTCCGGGGCCGATCGCGATACCGTGACGTCCGTGCTGGCTGAGTTGCGCATCTCGGGCCTGGGCGTCATCGACGATGCTGTCATCGAGCCCGCTGCCCAGTTCACCGCTGTCACGGGCGAGACCGGCGCGGGCAAGACGATGATCGTCACCGCCCTGGGACTGGTGTGCGGCGGTCGCGGGGACTCCGATCGGGTGCGCTCCGGAGCCAAACGTGCCGTGGTGGAGGCACGTTTCGGCGGAACCGCCGGCATCGAGACGTTCCTGACGGACTTCGCGCAGTCGGTGGGCGGTGACACCGACGACGACGGATCGTTGGTCGCGGTGCGGTCGATCTCGGTGGACGGGCGGTCGCGGGCACACGTGGGTGGCCGGGCGGCCCCGGTGTCGGCGTTGGCGGAGCTGACCGAGCCGCTGGTGGCGGTGCACGGCCAGTCCGAGGCCATGACCCTGCTGCGGCCGGCCAGCCAGCGCGCGGTGCTGGATCGGTACGCCGACCTGCGAGCTCAGCTGGATGCATACCGAGAGCTGCGCAGGCAGTGGCTCGCGGTGCTGGCCGAGATCGACGACCGGACCGGCCGCGCCCGGGAGCTTGCCCAGCGTGAGCAGCTGCTCCGGCTCGGCCTGACCGAGATCGAGCATGTCGACCCGAAGCCCGGCGAGGATCTCGCGTTGGCCGCCGAGGTTCGCCGGCTGGAGGATGCGGACGCGCTGCGCACCGTCGCGCAGGGGGCGCTGGCCGCGCTGGTCGGCGGTGATGATGCCGTCGGTGCTGGTGACGAGCCGTCCGCCGCGGGGTTGGTGCAGGCGGCGGCCCGGCTACTGGAGTCCGCCTCCGACCCGCAGTTGCAGGCTCGGCTGGACGACCTGCGGGGAGCCGGTGTGGTGCTGGCCGACATCGCGGCCGATCTGGCCGGCTACCTGGGCGCCCTGGACGCCGACCCCGAGCGACTGGCCGGGCTGCTCGAGCGGCAAGCTCAGCTCCGCGGGTTGGTCCGTCGCTACGGCGAGGACGTCGATGCCGTGCTTGCCTGGGCCGAGCAGGCCGCCACCGAGCTCGCCGGCCTGGACAGCTCGGATGAGGCGCTGGCAGCGTTGCGTGCCCGGGCCGACGAGATTGCCGGGCGGGTGGTCGACGCGGCCGCCGACCTGACCGCTCGGCGCACCACCGCCGCCGGCCGGCTCGGCCGATCCGCCACCGATGAGCTGGCGCACCTCGCGATGGGCAAGGCCACGCTGCGGGTCGCGGTGACGCCGCAGGCCGCTGCGGAGGGAAGTCGCGAGGCGGTGACGGTGCGGGGGCGGCTGCTGGCGGCCGGTCCGGACGGGGTCGACCATGTCGAGATCCTGCTGACGGCGCATCCCGGGGCGCCGGAGCTGCCGGTGGCGCGCGGGGCCTCTGGCGGCGAGCTGTCTCGGGTGATGCTGGCGCTGGAGGTGGTGCTGGCCGGCGCCGACCCGGTCGGCACCCTGGTGTTCGACGAGGTGGATGCCGGAGTGGGCGGCCGGGCAGCGACCGAGATCGGCCGCCGGCTGGCGCTGCTGGCGCGCACTCATCAGGTCATCGTGGTGACGCACCTGGCGCAGGTGGCGGCCTTCGCCGATCGGCACTTCGTGGTGGACGCCGATGCCGACGGCACCGTCGGGGCGTCCGCGGTGCGGGCGGTCGACGGCGAGGATCGGATGGTGGAGCTTGCTCGGATGCTCGGTGGCACCGACGGACAGGTGGCCCGGGCGCACGCCGCCGACCTGCTGGCCGCCGCGGTGAGCCCGGTGCCGGCACCTCGTCCCCGACCTCGGGCCCGGTCGAGCTCTCGGGGTCAGTCCCAGGCGCCGGCGAAGCAGTCCGAGCGGCCTGAGGCCAAGTCCCGGGCCCAGCAGGCCGAACGATCCGAGGCCAAGCCCCGGGCCCAGCAGTCCCGGCCCAGCCGGCGTCGCGCCTCCGGGTGAATCGTCACCGCTGACCCGACCGGCACGGATCCGCGTGTCCAATGGCGATCCGCGGGCACGATCGAGCACGCAAACCGGCAATCCGGCACGCAGATCGGGCGAGCAGGCGACGGCGCGTGCCCGTTCGTGACGCGCCGTGCTCGCCTCCCCGACATCCGGCCCGCGACCTGGGACTATCGGATCCATGAAACTCTTGTCACGCCAGTCCCACGCGTTGCCTGGAGTCACAGGCGTCGCGCGGATCTCCCGCAGCACCGAGGCGCTGCTGGGTCGGGTCGGACACGGGGACATCGTCATCCTCGATCAGGTGGACATCGACCGGGCCACGGCCGATGCGCTGGTCGGTGCCGGAGTCACGGCGGTGGTCAACGCCTCGCCGTCGGTGTCCGGCCGCTATCCGAACCTGGGCCCGGAGATCCTGCTGGCCGCGGACATCACTCTCATCGACAGCGTCGGCGACGAGGTGTTCGGCCGGGTCAAGGACGGCGCTCGGGTTCGGATCAACGACGGCGTGCTGTTCGCCGGCGAGCAGGAGATCGCGCAGGGCACCGAGCAGACTCCCGAATCGATCGCCGACCTGCTGATCGAGGCCAAGGCCGGCATGGCCGCACAGCTCGAGGCGTTCGCCGCCAATGCCATCGAGTACATGAAGCGCGAGCGCACCCTGCTGCTGGACGGCGTGGGCATCCCGGACATCACCGTCAAGCTGGCAGGCCGACACGTGCTGGTGGTCGCCGCCTCGCCGGACACGCCAGGCGAGCTCAAGCGACTGCGCAAGTACATCTCCGACTACAACCCGGTGCTGGTCGGCGTCGACGCCGGTGCGGACGCGATCGTCACCGCCGGGTACAAGCCGAAACTGATCGTCGGCAACCCCGACCGGATCGGCACGAAGGCACTGCGCAGTGGCGCAGAGGTGGTGATCCCCGCCGACATCGATGGGCACGCCCCGGGTCTGGAACGGCTGCAGGATCTCGGGTTGGGCGCGGTCACTTTCCCGGCCACCGGCACCAGCGAGGACCTCACCCTGCTGCTGGCCGACGAGCGCGAGGCGATTCTGATCGTCACGGTCGGCATGCACACCACGCTCACCGAACTGCTCGATCGCAGCAGAGGCTCGGCCGCCTCCACCTTCCTGATCCGTATGCGGGTGGCCAACAAGATCGTCGAGGCGCCCGCCGTGGCCCGGCTGTACAAGGCGCGCATCGCCTGGTGGGTGGTGATGCTGCTGGTGCTGGCGGCGGCGGCGGCCATCGTTGCCGCGCTGCTGGTCTCGGATGTGTCCGGCACCTACGGCGACCTGATCGCGGGCTGGTGGAATGACGCCGTGAACTGGGTGAGGGGACTGTTCTAGATGATCTCTATGCGGTATCACATCGTCTCGCTGGCGGCGATTTTCCTGGCGCTGGCGTTGGGCATCGTGCTCGGCGCCACCAAGATCAACTCTCCGCTGCTGTCCGGGCTGCAGGGCGACAACACCCAGCTGACCGGTCAGAAGGATCAGCTGGCCAAGAAGAACAACGAGCTCTCCGATCGGCTCGCGGCGGATGCCAAGTTCGCCGGCGCGGTCGCCCCGCTCGCCGTTCGGGGCACCTTGCCGGGCGCCACGGTGGTGCTGATCACCACCGACACCGCCGACCCGGTCGACCGGGACGCGGTGTTGTCGCTGCTGTCCAAGGCCGGGGCCACGGTATCGGCGCAGATCCAGGTCACCGGCGACTTCTCCGACCCGGTGCGTGCCGATCAGCTGCGCCAACTGGCGGTGCAGAACCTACCCACCGATGCGACCCTGCCGGAATCGTCCGCGGCCGGCACCCTGGCCGGCGGCCTGCTGGCCGACCTGCTGCTCACCGACGACAAGGGCAAGGCCCAGGTCACGCCCGACCAGGCGACCGCCGCGCTGTCGGCGCTGTCGGCGGCCGGGTTCATCAGCGCCTCCGGCCCGGTCGCCCCGGGTCGTTCCGTGGTGGTGCTGACCGGCGCCGCGCGCAACGGCGACTCGGCGACGAGTAGGGCCCAGACGATCGTCGACATGGCGGCCGCGCTCAAGCAGACCGCGCAGGGTGTGGTGCTGGCCGGGCGGACCGGATCCGAGGGCGGCACGGGCTCCGTCGGTCTGGTGCGCTCGGACACCGCGGCCAGCGCCATGGTGTCCACGGTCGACGACGTCGATACCGATGGCGGTCGGCTGGCCACGGTGCTGGCCCTGGTGGAGCAGAACGGCGGAGGCGTCGGCCGGTACGGCATCGGCGCCAACGCCCAGGCCCCGGTGCCGAGCCTCGCCATTGGCTGAGCGGCCTCTCCGGCGCTGATCAACATGGGCGCCGCTGACGAAGTCGGCGACTTCTGTCCCGCCCGTCACAGATTGGCCGAGTTGATCAGCGCCGGCCGAGTTGATCAGCGCGGGGCGAGAGGCGCGTCGGCGCGGTGCCGCCGGCAGCCCCCTGGTGCTGTTAGGCTGAAATCCCGTGGAGCAGCGGCCAGATGGTCGCGGCAGGGAACACGGGAGTCGCCTTGGCCAGTTCGGCGTTGGACAGCAGCCAGTACACCAAGCACATCTTCGTCACCGGTGGCGTCGCGTCCTCGCTGGGCAAGGGCCTGACGGCCTCCAGCCTCGGGCGACTGCTCACCTCGCGTGGCCTGCGGGTCACGATGCAAAAGCTCGATCCCTACCTCAACGTGGACCCGGGCACCATGAACCCGTTCCAGCATGGCGAGGTGTTCGTCACCGAGGACGGCGCCGAGACCGACCTGGACATCGGGCACTACGAGCGTTTTCTGGATCGCAACTTGTCCGGGGACGCCAACGTGACCACCGGCACCGTGTACTCCGCGGTGATCGCCCGGGAGCGGCGCGGCGAGTACCTGGGCAACACCGTGCAGGTGATCCCGCACATCACCAACGAGATCAAGGAGCGCATCTACGCGATGGCCGCCCCGGACGCCGCCGGGGTTCGCCCGAACGTGGTGATCACCGAGATCGGCGGAACCGTCGGCGATATCGAGTCGTTGCCGTTCCTGGAGGCGGCCCGGCAGGTGCGGCACGAGATCGGCCGGGACAACGTGTTCTTCCTGCACGTCTCGTTGGTGCCCTACCTGGCCCCGTCCGGAGAGCTGAAGACCAAGCCCACCCAGCACTCGGTGGCGGCGCTGCGCAACATCGGCATCCAGCCCGACGCGGTGGTCTGCCGTTCGGACCGGGAGATCCCCGAGTCGCTCAAACGCAAGATCTCGTTGATGTGCGACGTGGACACCGAGGGCGTCATCGCATGCCCGGATGCGCCGAGCATCTACGACATCCCCAAGGTGCTGCATGCCGAGGGTCTGGATGCCTATGTCGTGCGGCGCCTCGGCGTGCCGTTCCACGACGTCGACTGGACCGAGTGGGGGGAGCTGCTGCAGCGGGTACATCACGCCACCGAGGTGGTGCGGATCGCGCTGGTCGGCAAGTACGTGGACCTGCCGGACGCCTACCTGTCGGTGACGGAGGCGTTGCGGGCCGGCGGGTTCGCCAGCCACGCCCGCGTCGAGGTGATCTGGGTGCCCTCCGACGACTGCCTGACTCCGGCGGGGGCGGCCGTGGCACTGGCCGATGTGCAGGGCGTGCTGGTGCCCGGCGGGTTTGGCATCCGCGGTATCGAGGGCAAGATCGGCGCTATCCGGCACGCCCGCACCAACGGCATCCCGATCCTCGGGCTCTGCCTTGGCCTGCAGTGCCTGGTGATCGAGGCGGCCCGCAACCTGGCCGGACTGGCCGATGCCAACTCCACCGAGTTCGAGCCGGACGCCCCGCATCCGGTGATCTCCACCATGGCCGAGCAGCGAGACGTGATCGCCGGCGAGCGGGACATGGGCGGCACCATGCGGCTGGGTGCCTACCCGGCGGTGCTGTCCGCCGGATCGCTGACCGCAAAGATTTATGGCGATACGTCGGTGTCCGAGCGGCACCGGCATCGCTACGAGGTCAACAACGCCTACCGGGATCGGCTGGAGCGCGCCGGCCTGCATGTGTCCGGCACCTCTCCGGATGGCACCCTGGTCGAGTTCGTCGAGCTGGACACGGCGCTGCACCCGTTCGCGGTCGGGACCCAGGCGCACCCGGAGCTCAAGTCCCGGCCGACCCGACCGCACCCGTTGTTCGCCGCGTTCGTGCGCGCCTCGCTGGACTACCTGCGCTCCGAGCGGTTGCCGATCGACGGTGACGACAGCGAGGCCGCCACGGCGCAATCCGCGGTCGCGCGGTGACGATGTCGACGCACCAGGAGGGAGAGCTGGCGCGCCGCAACGGAGATGGCCGGTTCGCGGTGCTCTCCTCCGAGCGGCCCTTCGCCGGAAAGATCGTCACCGTTCGCGTTGACGAGGTCGCCATGCCCGGCGGCACCAGTGCCCGCCGCGAAGTGGTCGAGCACCTGCGTGCGGTCGCCGTCGTCCCGCTCGACGAGGCCGGCCGGGTCGTGATGATCGAGCAGTACCGGCACCCGCTGCGCCGCCGGCTGTGGGAGCTGCCTGCCGGGCTGATGGACCTGGACGGCGAGCCGCCCGCCGAGTGCGCGGCCCGAGAACTGGTCGAGGAGGCCGGCCTCGTGGCGGCCCGCTGGTCGGTGCTGGTCGATCTGGCCTCCTCGCCGGGTTTTTGTACCGAGGCGATCCGGGTGTACCTGGCCCGCGAGCTGCGCTCGGTGCCGACCCCGCCGCAGCGCGATGAGGAGGCAGACCTGCGGGTCGTCCGAGTACCGCTGGACGATGCCGTCACCGCCGTACTGGACGGGCGCATCGTCAACGCCACCGCCGTCGCCGGCCTGCTGGCCGCCGCCCGGGTGCTGTCCGCCGGCAGTGACCGAGTGCTGCGAGACGCCGACGATCCGTGGACCACCGGGCCGGCCACCGTCAACACCGAGCCCGGAATCGGGGCGGCGGCCGCACTCGCGGCCGCGGCCGAGTAACCCGATGCCGCGACGCGCCGCCGCCATCTCCGGGACCGGCCCGACCGGCGGCTCGCGGAGCGACTCCTCCGACGTGCAGAGTGCGCCCATGCTGGACCACGCGCTGCGCGGCTATCTCGACCACCTGGCCGTCGAGCGCGGGCTGGCCCGTAACACGCTGCTGTCCTACCGGCGCGACCTGACCGGTTACCTGCGGTACCTGTCGGGGATCGGCGTCACCGATCCGGCCGCCATCACGCAGGCGCAGGTGACCGGCTATCTGGGTTCGCTGCGGGCACCCGTGGACAGCTCGGCCCCGCTGGCCGCGTCGTCGGCAGCACGCGCGCTGGTCGCCGCCCGCGGTTGGCACCGGTACCTGGTGGCCGAGGGAGCAGCGCCAACCGACCCCTCCCGGGACGTGCACCCGCCGCAACCGGCGAAGCGGCTGCCGAAGGCGCTGGCGATCGAGCAGGTGACGGCGCTGCTGGAGAAGGCCGGAGACGAGGGCCCGCGCGGGCTGCGGGATCGGGCGCTGCTGGAATTCCTGTATGCCACCGGCGCGAGGATCTCCGAGGCCGTCGGGCTCGACGTGGACGACATCGACTTCGGCGATCCCCAGGGCGGAGTGGTGCGGCTGCTGGGCAAGGGGTCCAAGGAGCGGATCGTGCCGGTCGGGTCGTTCGCCCGCAGCGCCATCGAGGCCTACCGGGTGCGGGGCCGGCCGGCGCTGGCGGGGGCAGGCGGCGGGCGCACGCTCGCGCGCAGTACGCCGGCACTGTTTCTGAACGTGCGCGGCGGCCGGCTGTCCCGGCAGAGCGCGTGGCAGGTGTTGCGGGACGCGGCCACGCGGGCCGGCATCACCACGGCGGTGTCGCCACACACCCTGCGGCACTCGTTCGCCACCCACCTGCTGGCCGGCGGCGCGGACGTGCGGACCGTGCAGGAACTGCTGGGCCACGCATCCGTGACGACCACGCAGATCTACACCTTGGTGACGGTGGACGCGCTGCGCGAGGTGTACGCCACCGCACATCCGCGCGCCCGGTGAGAGATGATGCTCGGATGTCCGATCTGGTGCGGGTGCGGGGGCGTGGCCGAGCCGCAGGAGGCCCGATCCGGCCCAGCATTCCGACCGGATCGCGGGTGCGTTCGGCCCGACCGATCGCCGCAGGTCGGGCGGGTCGTGTTGGTCGTGGCGGTGGCCCCCGCATACGGATGCACTCACGTGGGAGTTGCGGGACAGATGACCCAGCCGGACGACGCAGCGTGGATCGCCGCGGCCGGCGCTCCCCGGCCGGCGCAGACCGACGGAACAGGCCCGGCTCTGGTGCCCGACGAGGCCCCGGGTGACCTCACGGCGCGTCCCGGGGATTCCGTCACCGCCGATGCGCCGTCCGTCACCGCGGACGTTGCGCCCGGTGATGCCACGGACGGTTCGCCCGGGGACGTCGCCGCGGGTACGGATCGCACCGGCGAGATAGGCCCCACCGGGCGCCCGCTTCGGCGCATTCCCGAACCGGCGCCGCTGACCACCCACGGCCCCGCGCGGGTGGTCGCGATGTGCAACCAGAAGGGTGGCGTCGGCAAGACCACGTCGACCATCAACCTCGGCGCGGCGCTGGCCGAATACGGGCGTCGGGTGCTGCTGGTGGACCTGGACCCGCAGGGCGCGCTGTCCGCCGGCCTGGGCGTGCCCGCTCATGAGCTCGATCGCACCATCTACAACCTGATGCTCGAGCCGGCGACCGCCGTCACCGATGTGCTGGTGCCGACCCGGATCGAGGGCGTCGACCTGATCCCGGCGAATATCGATCTGTCCGCCGCCGAGGTGCAGCTGATCAACGAGGTGGGCCGGGAGCAGACCCTAGCCAGGGCGCTGCGCCCGCTGCTGCACAGCTACGACTACGTGCTCATCGACTGCCAGCCGTCGCTCGGGCTGCTCACCGTCAACGCGCTGGCCTGCGCGCACGAGGTGATCATGCCGCTGGCCGCTGAGTTCTTCTCGCTGCGCGGGGTAGCGCTGCTGGTCGACACGGTGGACAAGGTGCAGGCACGGATCAACCCCGACCTGACCATTGGCGGCGTGCTGGTGACGATGTTCGACGGACGCACCGTGCATGCCCGCGAGGTGGTGGCGATGCTGGTCGAGCGATTCGGCGATCAGGTCTTCGATACCGTGATCTCCCGCACGGTGAAGTTCCCCGAGACCACGGTGGCCGGGGAGCCCATCACGTCCTATGCGCCGGCGTCCGCCGCCGCGGAGGCCTACCGGGCGCTGGCTCGCGAGGTCATCGCGCGATGACCGGACAGCCGGTGTCCGGTGACCGCGCGGCGACACGGCGGTGATTGGGCGGTGACGACGGCGTCGCCGGCCGCCCCCGAGTCGCCGGTGGCGCCCGAGCCGGCGGATGCCGGAGAACGGCCGGTGTTGGATACAGCGCCGGATTCGGTGCCCGATCCTATGCTCGATTCGGGGTCCGACGCACCGACGCTGCCGGGCTCGACGGGCTCGTTCCATGTGCGGCTGGACAATTTCGACGGCCCGTTCGACCTGCTGCTGCAACTGATCAGCGCGCAGCGTCTGGATGTCACCGAGATCGCGCTGCACCGGGTCACCGACGACTTCATCGCCCACATCCGCGCGATGGGATCGGACTGGGATCTGGGACAGGCCACCGAGTTTCTGGTCGTCGCCGCGACGCTGCTGGACCTCAAGGCCGCCCGGCTGCTGCCCGGCGCCGACCCGGACGATCCGCAGGACCTGGCGCTGCTGGAGTCCCGCGACCTGCTGTTCGCCCGGCTGTTGGCCTACCGCGCCTATCAGCAGGTGGCCGCGCTGTTCGCCGAGATGCAGGCCACCGCGCTCCGTCGCTACCCGCGGGCGGTGACGCTGGAGGAGCGGTACCTGAACCTGCTGCCCGAGGTGCGCATCGGACTGGATCCGCAGGCCTTCGCCGACCTGGCGACGACGGTGTTCGCGCCCAAGCCACCGCCGCCCGAGGTGTCGGTGGCGCATATCCACTCCAGCCCCGAGTCGGTGCCGGAGCACACCGCGATCCTGGTGCGGCACCTGTTGGCGGCCGGGTCCGCGACGTTCTCGGAGCTGGTCGCCGACTGCACCACCGTGATGCAGGTGGTTGCCCGGTTCCTGGGGCTGCTCAACCTGTATCGCAGCGCCGCCGTGGCGTTCGACCAGGAGGAGCCGATGGGGGACCTGACCGTACGCTGGACCGGGGAGTCCGCCGGTGCCGCGGTGCCGGACACCGACGAGGAGTACGAGTGAGTGTGATCGGCGACGATTCCGGCCCGGGCGCGGCAGGGCCTGCGCAGGACGCATCGGTGACGGCCGGCGTGCCGGGTGACGAGGCTGCCGGGCGAGCGGACGATGCGGTGCAGCCCGCCGATGCCCAGGACCTCGCGCCGGGCTGTGACGATGATCGCGACGACGCCGAGCCAGCGGAGCCGCCGACGCCGGCGCTGGTGGCCGACGAGGACGTGCCGGCCGCGCTGGAGGCGGTGCTGCTGGTGGTGGACAGCCCGGTGACGGAGTCGGCGCTGGCGGCGGCGGTCGGCCGGTCCGCGGCGCAGGTGCGGGAGCAACTCACGGCGATCGCCGAGCGACTCACCACGAGCAGGTCTGGCATGGACCTGCGGGAGGCCGGCGATGGCTGGCGGTTGTACACCCGGCCCGAGTTCGCACCGGTGGTGGAGCGTTTCGTGCTGGACGGGGCGCAGGCCCGGCTGTCCAAGGCGGCGCTGGAGTCCCTGGCGGTGATCGCCTACCGACAGCCGGTGACCCGAGCCCGGGTCGCGGCCGTGCGGGGCGTCAACGTCGACGGCGTGATCCGCACGCTGCTGTCCCGGGGGCTGATAGAGGAGGCGGGAATGGATCCCGACACCGGTGGCATCCTGTACCGCACCACCGAACTGTTCCTGGAGCGGATGGGGTTGACCGGCATCGACGACCTGCCCTCGCTGGGGCCGCTGCTGCCCGACGTGGATGCGATCGACGATGTCTGAGCGACGCGGGGGAGCGGGTGCCGGATCCGGCGCGGACCGTTCCGGTGACGGTGACGGCGGCGAGCGGCTGCAGAAGGTGCTCTCCGCCGCCGGGGTGGCCTCGCGGCGGAAGGCCGAGGAGCTGATCCGCGCCGGGCGGGTACGGGTGGACGGTGTCGTCGTGCGCGAGATGGGAGTGCGCATCGACCCGGAGCGCGCGGTGGTGCACGTGGACGGCGACCGGGTGATCCTGCGACAGGACCTGGTGTACCTGGCGCTGAACAAGATGCCGGGAGTGCTGTCCACCATGTCCGACTCGGAGGGTCGACCGCACATCGGCCAGCTGCTGGCCGACTGGGGTATCACCGCTCGGCTGTTCCACGTCGGCCGGTTGGACATGGACTCGGAGGGCCTACTGCTGCTGACCAACGATGGCGAGCTGGCGCACCGGCTGACCCATCCGTCGTACGGCGTGCCGAAGACCTATATGGCCGAGGTGCCCGGCCCCATCCCGCGTGACCTGGGCCGCCGGCTCCGCGCCGGGGTCGACTTGGACGACGGCCCGGTGCGGGCCGAGTCGTTCGATGTGGTGGACGTGCTCGGGGGGCGGGCGGTGGTGCAGGTCGTGGTTCAAGAGGGCCGCAAGCACGTGGTGCGGCGGATGCTGGCCGCCGTGGGGCACCCGGTGTCCAGGCTGGTGCGAACCCGGATCGGTGAGGTGCAACTGGGCCATCAACGGCCCGGGACGCTGCGTAAGCTGAACCCCGTGGAAATTTCGCTGCTGTACCGGGCGGTGGGACTGTGACGACCGGTCAGCAGCGGCCGGATGGCACGGCGCCGTTCGTGATCGCCATCGACGGCCCGTCCGGCACCGGCAAGTCCACGGTGTCCCGGCGGGTCGCCGAACTGCTGGGTGCCGGATATCTGGACACCGGGGCGCTGTACCGAATTGTCACGCTGCATGTCCTGGATGCCAAGGTGGACCCGCACGATGCTGCTGCGGTCGCGGATTCGTTGCGGGGCTTGGACTTCCCATCGCCGACCGATCCACGGGTGCAACGCCAGGAATTGCACGGCCGAGACGTGACCGGCCGGATCCGGGACGCCGACGTGACGGCAGCGGTGACACCGGTGTCAGCCAACCCGGCGGTCCGGGCATTCCTGCTGGACCGGCAGCGACAGATCGCCCGATCCGGCCGGATGGTGGTGGAGGGTCGGGACATCGGCACGGTGATCGTGCCGGACGCGACCGTGAAGATCTACCTGACGGCGGATGCGGATGAGCGCGCCCGGCGCCGGTTCCGGCAGACGGTTGCTGCCGCGGGGGCGACCGGGTCGGATCACGAGGCGGTCGCCGCGGTGGCGCGGGATCTGCATCGTCGGGACACGCTGGACTCCAACCGTCAGCACGCCCCGCTGCAGACCGCGCCTGATGCGGTGGTGATCGACTCGTCCACGCTCGGGGTGGAGGAGACCGTCGCCGCGGTGCTGGACCTCGCCGCCGCCCGGGGGATTCGGTGAGCGGAGTGTCGAGCGAACAATCGGGCACCGTGAGCGAGGCCGGAGCGGGCGAGGCCCGTTGCCACGAAGTGGCAGGGCCCGTTCGCGGTGTGTCGAGCGAACAATCGGGCACCGTGAGCGAGGCCGGAGCGGGTGCATCCCGGCCGGTGCGGTGGTTCCGGCTGGGCGGCGACGACGACCCGGTGCCGGAGTCGATCACCCCGCGCAACGTCGATCGCGGCCGCCGCATCGGGATCGCGTTGTCCCGCACGCTGTATCGGCTCGACATCCGGGGTGAGGAGAGGGTGCCGCCGACCGGCTCCCTGCTGGTCGTCGCCAACCACACCGCCTTCATGGACGGGCCGGTGCTGTTCGGCCGACTGCCCCGCCGGATCTCGTTCCTGGTCAAGGCCGAGGTGCTGCGTGGCCCGCTCGGCTGGCTGTTGCGCACGGTGGGCCAGTACGCGATCAACCGGGCGGCGCCGCAGCGCGAGGTGCTGCACGCCTCCTTGGAACAGCTCAAGGCAGGCGGCGCGATCGGCGTCTTCCCGGAGGGGCAACGCACCGGTGGTGCGGTCAGCACGGTGTACCACGGCGCGGGGTGGCTCGCCGTGCGCGCCGGAACGGCGGTGGTGCCAGTGGCGCTGCGCGGGACGGCACGGCCGGCCGGGCGCCGGATGAAGCGGCTCCGTCCGCTGGTCCGCATCCGGGTCGGAGAGTCCTTCGACATCCCCAAGGGCGCGGGAAGAGTGGCGATCGAGGCGGCTAGCGCGACGATCCAGCAGCGGCTGGCGGCCCTGGTGGCCGAGTTGGACGCCGAGTTGGCTGGCTGTTCGATGGGCGCACACGACTCGCGCCGAGGTCAGCGGGGGGGTGCGCGATGATCGAGCCCGGAGCCCCGTCGGACGACCAGCCGATCGACGGGACGTGGAGCGACGACAGCGATCTGGTCGGCTGGGAAGATCTCCCCGCGGGCACCGAGGGCGACGGCGCGGACGCCGCCGATACCGCACCGTCGCCGGTGGTAGCCGTCGTCGGTCGCCCGAATGTCGGCAAGTCGACGTTGGTGAATCGCATTATCGGCCGCCGTGAGGCGGTGGTGCAGGATATTCCGGGCGTGACGCGAGACCGGGTGTCCTACGACGGGTTCTGGCGTGGCCGGACGTTCACCGTGGTGGATACCGGTGGCTGGGAGCCGGATGCGCGGGGAATGGCGGCATCCGTAGCGGCGCAAGCCAACCGGGCGATGGCCTCGGCCGACGTCGTGGTGGTCGTGGTGGATGCCACGGTCGGTGCGACCGCCACCGATGAAGCGATGGTCAGGGTGCTACGGCGCTCCACGGTGCCGGTGCTGCTGGTGGCCAACAAGGTGGACGACGAGCGTGGGATGTCCGATGCCGCCGCCCTGTGGTCGCTGGGTTTGGGCGAGCCGCATCCGATCTCGGCGCTGCATGGCCGAGGGTCCGGCGACCTGCTGGACGCCATCGTCGAGGCCATGCCGAACGCCCCTCGGGAGACGTTCGGCGTGACAGCGGGCCCGCGCCGGGTCGCGCTGTTGGGCAAGCCGAACGTCGGCAAGTCCTCGCTGCTGAACAAGCTGACCGGACAGGATCGTTCGGTGGTGCACCACGAGGCGGGGACCACCGTGGACCCGGTCGACTCGCTGGTCGAGTTGGACGGCGAGGTCTGGCGGTTCGTGGACACCGCGGGGCTGCGCCGCAAGGTGAGCACCGCCTCGGGTACCGAGTTCTACGCCTCGCTGCGAACGCACTCCGCGCTGGAGGCCGCCGAGGTCGCCGTGGTGCTTGTCGACACCTCCGAGCCGATGACGGAGCAGGACCAGCGGGTGATCTCCATGGTCATCGAGTCCGGGCGGGCACTGGTGGTTGCGATGAACAAGGCCGATCTGGTGGATGCCGATCGCCGTGCCGAGAGCGACTGGGAGCTCGACCGGGATCTGGCGCGGGTCACCTGGGCGCAGCGGATCAACATTTCGGCCACTACCGGCCGGGGTGTGCATCGCCTGGCGCCTGCGTTGCGCACTGCGCTTGCCTCCTGGGACAAGCGGATTCCCACCGGTCGGCTGAATGGGTGGCTCTCGGATCTGGTGGCGGCCACCCCACCGCCGGTGCGTGGCGGCAAGCAACCGCGCGTGCTCTTCGCCACCCAGGCGGCGAACCGGCCGCCGACATTCGTCCTGTTTACCAGCGGGTTCCTGGAGGCCGGGTACCGCCGGTTCATCGAGCGCCGGCTGCGGGAGGATTTCGACTTCACCGGCTCGCCGGTGCAGATCAACGTCCGAGTCCGGGAGAAGCGGGCCGCGCGGAAGAGGTAACCGGCGAGGTTGCTGTTTTTCGCCGGCCGGATTGCCTCAAGATCACTGCGGCCTGCGGAAACGCCGAGGGAAGCGAATCTGGCCGGCACAAGACGGCGGGTGGTGCCTACCGGCGGGTGAGGTCCTTGGCCGCATCGACGATCTCGTCCTCGCTGACCAGCACCAGATTCGCCGCCGGGCCCAGTGGCACGAACGAATCCGCGCCCGCAACTCGGGCGACGGTGCCGGCGAAGCCGTGCTCCACCAGCGCGGTGACGATGCCCTCACCCACGCCCCCGGTGTGCCGGGTCTCGTCGACCACCAGCACCCGACCGGTGGCGCTGGCCTCGCGCAGCATGTCGTCAACCGGCAGCGGGGCCAGCCACCTCAGATCGACCACCCGGCAGCCGACGCCGTCACCGGCCAGCCGTCGCGCGGCGCGCAGCGAAATCGGCACCCCGTTGCCGAAGGTCAGGATCGTCAGATCGGTGCCGTCACCGTAGGTGCGTGCGCTGCCCACCGGCACGTGCTCGGATGGCGCGGGATACGGTGCCAGCCAACCGGAGTCGCCGTCCGTGTACAGATCCTTGGTGTGGTACAGCGCGATTGGTTCCACGAAGGCACAGACGGTACCGTCGGCCGATGCGGACGCCAAACAGGTGCGCAGCATCGCAGCAGCATCGTCACCGCGGGACGGCGAGGCTATCACCAGACCGGGAATATCCCGCAACACCGCGACCGAATTGTCGTTGTGGAAGTGACCGCCGAAACCCTTCTGATAGCCATAACCCGCGATCCGCACCACCATCGGATTGCGATACTGCCCGCGGGAGAAGAACTGCAGGGACGCGGCCTCACCGCGCAGCTGGTCCTCGGCGTTGTGCAGGTAGGCCAGATACTGGATCTCGGGCACCGGCAGCAGCCCCGTCACCGCTGATCCCAGCGCCAGCCCGAGAATGGTCTGCTCGTCCAACAGGGTGTCGAACACCCGGCCTCGCCCGGCGGCCGCCTGCAGGCCGCGGGTCACCCCGTACACCCCACCCTTGCGGGCGACATCCTCACCGAACAGCAGCATCTCCGGCCGGCGCGTCAGTTCGTCGCGCAGCGCCCGGTTGATCGACTGCGCCACGGTCAGCGGCGATCCGACTGCGTCGGACGGCTCGCCGGAGAGCACCTGCGCCGCCACGACCTCCGGGCGATGCGGGGCCAGTGGTGCGACCACCTCGGCTCGGCTGCTTAGCGGGGCGGACGCCATCGCCGGCCGGGCCGCGGCCGCGACCTGCTCGCCGATCGCGGTGAACTCCTTGGCCAGGTCCTCCGCGGTCGCCGCGCCGGCGGCCACCAGCGCCCAGGCGGTGCCCAGGATCGGATCCCGGGCGCCATCGGCGGCGATTTCGCCGGGCGTGCGATAGGCGGCCTCCACGTCCGAGCCGGCGTGCCCGTAGTAGCGCACCGTGGATAGATGCAGAAACGCCGGAGATCGCTTGCGCCGCACATGCTCCGCTGCGGCGGAGGCGGCGTCGAATACGGCCGCCGGGTCGGACCCGTCGGCGGCGAAGTAGGCCAGCCCCGGCCGGGTCGAGTAGGCCGCGGCGATCCATCCCGACGGGGTGCGCACACTGATGCCGATGCCGTTGTCCTCACACACCACCAGCAGCGGCATGGGCAGCCCCGAATACCGGCACCAGCAGGCGGCGTTGATCGCCCCCACCGCGGTGGAATGGTTCATCGAAGCGTCGCCCGCGCTGGCCACCGCGATCGCGTCGGCCGGCCACGCGGAGGCCACGCCCAGCTTGCGCGTGCGTTCGATGGCGAAGGCCACGCCCACCGCCCGGGGCAGGTGCGAGGCGATGGTGGAGGTCTGCGGGATGACGGCGACCTCGTGCCGTCCGAACACCTTGTGCCGCCCGCCGGCGATGGGCTCGTCGGCGTCCGCCGCGACCCCCGCGAGCACATCCGCGACGGGGTCGATGCCGGGGTGCTGCCAGGAGCGGCGCACGTAGAAGCCGCCCGAGCGGTAGTGCAGCAGCGCCGGGTCGGTCGGACGCAGTGCGGCGGCTACTGCTGCATTGGCCTCGTGCCCGGACGATCCGATCGTGTAGTAGCCGCGCCCGCCGGCCTGCATCCGGCGGGCGGTCAGGTCCAGGTGCCGGCTGGTGGCCTGCGCCGCAAAGATCGTCCGGCACTCCGCCACGGTCAGCACGCTGCCCGGCCGGATGGGGGAGTCGGCCGCCGGCGGCACACGCTCCGCACCGGATGGTGAGTCCGGCTCGGTGGCAGCGCGTTGCGCGCGGCTGACAGCCTGCGGGGCAGCCGGGGTCAGCGATGCGAGGGCATCGGCCAGCGATGCAGCGATCTCATCGGGTGTTGCCACGTCGTCGACCAGCTTTCCCACCAGGCGACAGGCGGGTGCACCCGGTGCGCATCAGTGCCCGGCCGCACCTGTCGAAGGTGTCGGACCTTACAGGCGGTAGTCCATGTTCGGGGTCAACTCTGCCACGTCCATCTGGGCCTTCTGCAGCCGGCCGGAGTAGTCCCAGTTCATGGACTGCCAGCGGGTCATCTGGTCCAACACCCAGATCCCGGACTGCCGGGACCCGTTGCCCGACTTCCCGTTCCCACCGAACGGCAGGTGCGCCTCCGCACCCGAGGTGGAGTTGTTCACCGAGACCATCCCGGCCGAGATACCCCGCCGGAACGTGAACACCGACCTCGGATCGTTGGTGTAGATGGAGCTGGACAGGCCATAACCGGGCCTGTTGCCCAACTCGATCGCCTGCGCCAGATCCCGATACGTGATCACCCCCACGATCGGGCCGAACGTCTCGTTCATGAACAACTCATCATCCGGCCGCACACCGTCCACGATCACCGGGTGGTAGTACAGCCCCGCCGCCGGATCACCGACAAAGCCCTCCCGCGGGTTGGACGCGGTGATCCGGCCGGTGCCGGTGGACCCGGCGATGGTGTGGTGCGGGGCGATCCAGCCCAGGTACTTCTCATAGGTATCGGCGAACTTGCGGTCCATCATCGGGCCGAAGAGCACCCCACCGCCCGGGTCACCCACCACCGCCGCCCTGGTCGCGGCATCAAAACGGGCCAGGAACTCCTCGTGCACACTCTCGTGCACGATCACCGTGCCCAGCGAGGTGCAGCGCTGCCCAGCGGTGCCGAACCCGGCGAACAACGCGCCCTCCACCGCCAGATCCAGATCCGCGTCCGGGCAGACCACCATGGGGTTCTTGCCGCCCAGCTCCAGGCAGGCGGACTGCAGGTGGCGGCCGGCCAGTTCGCCGATCCGCACCCCGACCGCGGAGGATCCGGTGAAACCGATCTTGTCCACGGTGCCCGCCTGCAGAGCGGACTCCAGTCCGGTGAAGGTGGCCGGCCCGTCGGCGTGCACGATGTTCAGCACCCCGTCGGGCAGCCCGCCACCGGCCACGAACAGCTCGAAGAAGGCCTGCGCCGCCGCGGCGGAGTACTCCGCCGGCTTCCACACCACGGTGTTACCGGCCAGCAGCGCCGGCACGATGTACCAGGAGGGCACCGCGACCGGGAAGTTCCCCGCGGTGACGATCGCGACCGTGCCCACCGGATTGCGAAAGGTGAACAGGTTCTTATCCGGCATCTCGCTCGGCACCGTCTGGCCGTACAGCCGCCGGCCCTCACCGAGGAAGAAGTCGCAAGTATCGATGATCTCCCGGACCTCACCCAACGCCTCCGCGTAGGGCTTGCCGATCTCGGCGGTCACGATCGAGGCCAACGCCTCCGCGTTGGCCTCGATCAACCGGCCGATGGTGGCGATCGCCCGACCCCGCACCGGCGGCGGCACATCCGCCCACGCCCGCTGCGCGTCGGTGGCCACCCGGCACGCCCGGGCGAAGGTGTCCGCGTCGGCCAGCGTCACCTGCGCCACCGTCTCCGACAACCGAGACGGATTCACCGACCGGTACACCCGCCCAGCGTCGGCGGGCTCGGCCGCCCCACCGATGACCGAGGTGATCGCTGCGCTGCTCCGCGACATGTTTACTGATCCTTCGACTCGATGGCGCCGAGCACCCGGTCCAGGGCGTCGACCGCACGGCCCAACTCCTCGGGCGTGATGGCCAGCGACGGCCGGAACCGCACGCTGCGCTCGCCGCACCCGAGGGCGATGACCTTCTCATCGTCGTACATACGCTTCAGCACGTCACCCCGTGCCTGTGCGGTGGCCACATCCAGGGCGCACATCAGGCCGCGGCCACGCACGTTGGACACCAGATCCGGGTGTGCCTCACCGACTCGCCGCAGGTCCTTGAGCAGCGACTCGCCCAGGTCGGCGACGCGGGCGAGGTACCCGTCCCGCTCGATGATCTCCAGCAGCCGCCGGGAGCGCACCATGTCGGTCAGGCCGCCGCCCCAAGTGGAGTTGATCCGGCTGCCGACCCGGAACACGTTGTCCGGCACCTCGTCGACACGTCGGCCGGCCATGATGCCGCCCAGCTGCACCTTCTTGGCGAACGCCACCACATCCGGCTCCAGCCCCAGCTGCTGGTAGGCCCAGGCGGTGCCGGTCAGCCCGACGCCGGTCTGCACTTCGTCCAGGATGAACAGCGCGTCGAACTCGTGGCACAGCGCCTGCATGGCCTGCAGGAACTCGGGGCGCAGGTGGTTGTCGCCGCCCTCGCCCTGGATGGGCTCGGCGATAAAGCAGGCGATGTCGTGCGGATTGGCCTCGAACGCGGCGCGGGCCTGGGCCAGTGCGCGACCCTCGGCGGCGATGACCTCGTCCAGATGCTCCTCGATCGGGAAGACCATCGCGGGGGACTCGATGCGTGGCCAGTCGAACGTGGGGAACCGCGCCGTCTTGACCGGGTCGGTGTTGGTCAGCGACATGGTGTAGCCGGTGCGGCCGTGGAACGCTCGGGTCAGGTGCATCACCTTGCTGCCGAGTTCGGGAGAGCGGCCGGCCGCCTCGTTGCGGCGGCTCTTCCAGTCGAACGCGACCTTGAGGGCGTTCTCCACCGCCAGGCCGCCGCCCTCGATGAAGAACAGGTGGGGCAGCGCGGGATCGCCCAGCACCCGGGCGAAGGTGTCCACGAACTCGGCGTAGTGCGTGGTGTAGGCGTCGGAGTTGGCCGGCTTGTTGGCCGACACCTCGGCCAGCAGGGCCAGGAACTGCGGGTCGTCGGTGATCCCGGCTGGGTTCATGCCCAGCGGTGACGAGGCGAAGAAGGTGTACAGGTCCAGGTAGTGATCGCCGGTCACGGCGTCCACGATGTCGGCGCCCCGGGACGCCCGAGTGTCGATCACCAGGGGGAAACCGTCGGCCTGGATGTGTCGGGCCAGTACCTCGTGCACCTGGGCCGGCGCCACGCGGTGCTCAGTAAATTCTGTCGCTGAAATCGAAGATGTCCGCATGATTTGCATCATAACCGGCCCGTAACAGAAATTCAGCATGGTCCGGGCGCGGTTCGGGCATGTCTGGGTGTGTTCGCGCCGTGGTCGCCGAGCGGTTCGTCCGGCCCGGCGGCACAATGGCAACCCATGGCCGATGCGCTGACTGTGATGTTCATGCCCGAGTCGGCGTACGGACCGACCAACCAGTGCATCGGACTCGGCGCGATCCTGCGCGGTCGCGGCCACCGTGTGGTGTTCGCCGCCGAGCGTTCCTGGGCCGGCAGGCTGGCCCCGTTGGGGTTCGACGAGGCCCTGGTGGACCTCGCCGAGCCCGATCCGGGCGCGAGCGACGATGCCGCCGGCCAGTTCTGGATCGACTTCATCAACGACACGACTCCGGAGTTCCGCAAACCGACCGTCGACCAGCTGGAGACCTTCATCCGGCCGACCTACCAGGCGCTGATCGACGGGGCGCGGTTTGTCGAACCGCAGCTGCGCGAGATCATCGGTCGATACCGTCCGGATGTGGTGGTGGAGGACAATGTCGTCACCTTTCCGGCGCTGATGACCTCACCCGCACCGTTCGTGCGCATCGTGTCCTGTAACCCCCTGGAGATGCGCGGGCCGGAGATCGCGCCGCTGTTCTCCGGCTACCCGGCCGACGACCGCGATGGTTGGGCCGCGTTCCTGGGGCGGTTCGACACCGTCCATGAACAGTGCTGGGGCGCATTCGACGACTGGGTGCAGCAACAGGGCGCCCCGCCGTTGCCCACTCGGAATTTCATCCACACCTCGGCAGCGGCCAACCTCTACGTGTACCCGCAGGAGTTGGACTACACCGATCGCCGCCCGCTGGACGGCAGCTGGCACCGGATGGACTCCAGCGTGCGGGAGACCGACGAGGCCTGGGCGCCGCCGGAGGAGTGGGCGGTGCGCCCGGACGGTTCTGCGTTGATCTATCTGTCGCTGGGCTCGCTCGGGGCCGCCGACATCGGCCTGCTGCAGCGGCTGATTGACCTGCTGGGCCGCACTCGGCACCGGATCATCGTCAGCACGGGGCCGCGGGCCGCGGAGATCCGGCTGGCCGACACCATGGTGGGCGCCGAGTTTCTGCCGCAGACCCGGATCATTCCGCAGGTCGACCTGGTGGTGACGCACGGCGGCAACAACACCGTCACCGAATCCCTGCACTTCGGCAAGCCGATGGTCGTCCTGCCGCTGTTCTGGGACCAGTACGACAACGCGCAGCGGGTGCACGAGACCGGCTACGGTCGTCGACTGCCCACCTACGGTTTCGCGGATGACGAGCTGCTCGACGCGATCGAACAGCTGCTGACCGATCCGGCGGTGGCCCCGCGGGCAGCCTCGACCGGCGCGGCTATCCGGGCACGCGACGGGCTGCGCGCCGGCGCCGCCGTCATCGAGCGGGTGGGGCTGGACCATCGGACGGGTGGCTAGATCCCGGTTAGATCCTCGCTAGGTTCGGGCTAGATCAACCAGACGACCAGGATGACCAGCCCGGCGATCGCCGCCCAGCCCAGCAGCCCGAGGCCAATGGTCACGACATTGACCGGGGACGCGTATCTGCGGCCCTGCCGGGGAGGATCGCGGCAGGGGTCATCGCAACCCTCGTCCGGATCCTGTGCCTGCACTCCGGAGGCCTCCTGTCGCGACCCCGACCGCGTCCTGGATGGTAGCGCTCGCTGCGCAGATCGGTGCACCAAGCCACGCGGGTTCGGTGCGCTCCGCGCCGCGGCCCGGGTGAGTGACCGGTCGAGGGTTACCGCACGGGTCGGACCGGTTGAATCAGGGGCGGGCGGGGTCGTAGTAGAGTCGGCACGCGAGTGTCCGCTGCGCGGGTGGGGCGTCGGCGTTCGTGATAATCGAAGAATCGGGCTGTGGCGCAGTTTGGTAGCGCACTTGACTGGGGGTCAAGGGGTCGCAGGTTCAAATCCTGTCAGCCCGACCATGTGATGTCTCGGGACATCCCCATGGCCCGGACCTGCGAGGTGCAGGTTCGGGCCATTTCTTTGCAGGGTCCGGGAGGCCCGATGACACTCGTCAGAAATCGCACCTCGAGGGGATCAAGGTCTACCCCACCTGCGGCGATGCGTTCAAGATCCCCACGAGGTGCGATTTTTGACGGCAGACCGGTCGGTGCACCACGTCGGACCGGGCGCCGGATACGCGGCACAGTCCCCGGCCAGCACCTGGGCTGATCCTGACCGGCCGGCAACCCGGTCGACGTTCTCGCCGCACGCCCCGGCAGGATGATGGGCAGAGACGGGGACATCCACGATCAGCAGGAGGCAGCACGATGGCAACGCGTACCGCGAGGACCGAGTGGAGCGGTGGACTGCAGGACGGCTCCGGCACGACCACCCTGGTCAGCTCCGGGTTGGGCAGCTACGACGTGTCGTTTCCGAAGCGCTCGGCAGATGTCGCGGACGGCGCCACCTCGCCGGAGGAGCTGATCGCTGCCGCGCACTCGGCGTGCTACTCCATGCAGCTGTCCGCCATGCTCACGGCGGCTGGCGGCACGGTCCGCAGCATCACCACCGACGCCGAGGTGGGCCTGGGCCCGGACCCGGCGGGCGGGTTCCGGCTGACCGGCATCGCGCTGACCGTGCGCGCCAGCGTGGACGGTCTGGACGCGGCAGCCTTCACCGAGGCCGCCAACGGTGCGAAGGCCGGCTGCCCGGTCTCCAAGGCGCTGACCGGGGTGGAAATCACCCTGGACGCCGCCCTGGCCTGAGAATCGGCTCGGTACCAGGCCGCGCCTCGAGGTCCGATCGGGCCGGGGCGCGGCAGGTGCCCGCGTCAGGCCGCCAGCACCTGGTCGGGTGCCACCACCGGCAGGTCGTGCGCGGCGCCGACGGCGGCGTTGGTGAGCGTGCCGGCGCGGCACTGCAGGCCCGCCGCCAGGGCCGGGTCGGCCCGCAGCGCGTCCCGCCACCCCGTGTCGGCCACCGCCGAGACATACCGCAGGGTGGCGTTGGTCAGCGCGAACGTCGAGGTGCGGGGCACCGCTCCGGGCATGTTGGCCACGCAGTAGAACAGCACGTCGTGCACCCGGTAGGTGGGTTCGTCGTGCGTGGTCGGATGCGTGTCGGCGAAACAGCCGCCCTGGTCCACCGCGATGTCTACCAGCACGGCTCCGGGCCGCATCCGGGCCACCAGGTCGTCGGAGACCAGGTGCGGGGCCTTCGCGCCCGGGATCAGCACCGCGCCGATCACCAGGTCGGCCTGCGTGACCTGCTCGGCGATGGAGTGCGCGGTGGACGCCACCGTCGTCACCGTCCCGCCGAACTGCTCGTCCACATGCCGCAGCACATTCGGCGAAATGTCCAGCACGGTGACGTGCGCGCGCATCCCCAGCGCGATCTCGGCTGCGTGCCGTCCGGACACCCCGCCGCCCAGCACCACCACCTGCGCGCCGGCCACCCCGGGAACACCGCCCAGCAGCACGCCGCGCCCGCCGGCGCTGGCCATCAGGTGGTACGCGCCGACCTGTGGGGCGAGTCGGCCGGCGATCTCGCTCATCGGCGCCAGCAGCGGCAGCGACCGATCCGGCAGCTGCACGGTCTCGTAGGCGATGGCGGTGCACCCGGAGTCCAGCAGTTGCCGGGTCAGCTGCCGGTCGGCGGCCAGGTGCAGGTAGGTCAGCAGTACCAGGTCCGCGCGCAGGTAGCCGTATTCGGCGGCGATCGGCTCCTTGACCTTCACGACCAGTTCCGCGTCGCCCCAGACCTTCTCGGCCTCGTCCACCAGCAGTGCGCCGGCCTGGGCGTAATCGTCGTCCGGGATCTGTGAACCCGCCCCGGCCCCGGCCTGCACCATCACGTGATGCCCGGCGGAGGTCAGGTGATGCACTCCGGCGGGCGTCATGGCCACCCGGCCCTCGCGGTTTTTGATTTCGGCGGGCACCCCGATACGCATGACCGACCTCCCGGCAACAGATTGATTCCGACAGTCGGGAAGGGTAGGAACATTGTGTCTGTATCGGCAAGATATGCATCGCAAAATTCTGTACGGTGACGTGATGAGGTCTAGATATTCGGAATTCGAGCGGTGACGGGGCCGTCGTGACGAACGATGTTCGGGATTCTCGGGCCGCGTCGCGGACGGTGGACGAGGTCGACCGGGCGATCCTGGCGGCCCTGGCGTCCGACGCGCGGATCCCCAACAATGCGCTCGCCGAGCGGGTGGGCATCGCGCCCTCCACCTGCCTGGCCCGGGTGCGGTCGCTGCGCGAGTCCGGTGCGATCCGCGGCTATCACGCCGACATCGATCCGGCGGCGCTGGGCCTGCCCCTGCAGGCGATGATCGCGGTGCGGCTGCAGACCACCGCGCGGGACCGGTTGCGCTCGTTCACGGATCGGATGCGCGGCCTCCCGCAGGTGCGCAGCATCTACTTCCTGGCCGGTGCGGATGACTTCCTGGTGCACGTGGTGGCGCCGGACGCGGCTGCCCTGCGGGACTTCGTGCTGGACCAGCTCTCCGAACACCACGAGGTCGCCCTGACCGAGACGAAGCTGATCTTCGAGCATGCGTGGGGCTCCGTGTTGCCCGGCTGAGGGAGCGTCGCGGACGCCCCTGCCGCGATTCGCTCGGAGCGCCGGCAGGGTGCGGTGTCCGCTGCTGCCGCTCGGTCAGCGTCCGGTGGTGAAGTCCTTGAGCCAGGCCAGCAGTGGCTCGGCGAGGTCGTCTCGCTCACAGGCCAGCGTCACGACCGTCTTGAGGTAGTCGAGCCGGTCGCCGGTGTCGTACCGGCGCCCCCGGAACACCACGCCGAGCACCCCGCCCCCGTCGGCCGGGTCGGTATCGATCAGGGTGGCCAGGGCGTCGGTGAGCTGGATCTCGCCGCCCCGGCCCGGCCCGGTGCGCTCGAGCACGTCGAAGACCTGCGGGGTCAGCACGTACCGGCCGATGATGGCCAGGTTGGAGGGGGCCTCGGCGGGTTCGGGCTTTTCCACCAGCCCCTTCACCGCCACCACCTCGGCAGCCGAACCGACGCCGGAGGCCGGCACCGAGATCCCCTCCGGCACCGACGTCACGGCCGCGCACCCGTACAGGTGCACCTGCTCGGTGGGCACCTCCATGAGGGCGATCACCGAGCGACCGGTGGCCTGATGCACCTCGATCATCCGGCGCAGCAGGTGGTCTCGCGCATCGATCAGGTCGTCGCCCAGCAGCACCGCGAACGGAGCCGAGCCCACATGGTCGCGGGCGCACAGCACCGCGTGCCCCAGGCCCTTGGGATCGCCCTGCCGTACGTAGTGCAGGTTGGCCAGGGTCGTCGAGTACTGCACGGCCTGCAGCCGGTCGGTGTCGCCCTTGACCTGCAACAACGACTCCAACTCGTAGTTGCGGTCGAAGTGATCCTCCAGCGGACGCTTGTTCCGGCCGGTGATCATCAGGATGTTCTCCAGGCCGGCGGCCGCCGCCTCCTCCACGACGTACTGGATGGCCGGCTTGTCCACCACCGGGAGCATCTCCTTCGGGGTCGCCTTGGTGGCCGGGAGGAACCGGGTGCCCATGCCGGCCGCCGGGATGACGGCCCGAGTGACGCGGGCGGGACCGTTGTCGGAGTGGCTCACGGATGACTGCCTTTCGCCGATATCGGCCGCGTCCGCCGCAGGAGCGGGGCGGTGTCCCAGTGGTTGTCGTGCCAGTGGTTGACGTGCCAGTGGCTGAGCTTGCCAGCGGTGGGCACGTCAGTGACGCCGTCCAGCGTCTCACGCGGGGCGAGTTCGGCGGTGGTGCGGGCGGCGGGAACTAGACTCACGGGGGCCGTCGGCGCCCGGGTCCGACCCGGCCGGTGGTGACGAATCTTCGGGAGGCGCGGGTGCCCATCGATGCTGACGGGATCCGCGTCTGGACGGTGCCGAACCTGCTCTCGGTGCTGCGCCTGCTGGGCGTCCCGCTGTTCCTGTGGTTGCTGCTGGGCCCGCATGCCGATGGGTGGGCGCTGGCCGTGCTGGCGCTGTCTGCCATCACCGACTGGGCGGACGGCAAGCTGGCCCGACTGCTGGGCCAGTACAGCAAGCTGGGGGAGATGCTCGACCCGGCCGCCGACCGGCTGTACATCCTGGCGACGCTGATCGGGTTCGTCATTCGCGGCTTCGTGCCGTGGTGGGTCGCCGTGATCATCGTGGGTCGCGACGTGGTGCTGGCGGCGGTCATCCCGCTGATCCGGCGGCACGGCTATCCGCCGTTGCCGGTGCTCTACCTGGGCAAGGCGGCGACCTTCGGATTGCTGTATGCCTTCCCGGTGCTGCTGTTGGGCTATGCCGTCCCGGCCATCCATGCGGTGGCGGAGCCGGTCGGCCTGGCGTTCTTGATCTGGGGCATGGCGATGTACCTCTGGGTGGGGCTGCTGTACCTGCGGCAGGCCGGCTGGATCCTGGCCAGGACGCCGGTGGTGCCGGCAGCGGCCCGCCCGACGGCACGGAGCATTGCCGGTGCCTGAGCCTGCCGGTCCGTCCGGAGCGCCGCGCCGCAACCCGCGGCCCGCCCTGCTGACCTCCATCCTCGGCGACACCCTCGATCCGGGCTATGCCGAGGCGGCGGCCCGCCGCGGAATGTCCGGCCCGCCGCCGGCCCGGCGGCACCTGGCCGGATGGGGCTATCTGGTGCTCGGCGTGCTCGCCGTGGGGTTGGTGCTCGGCATCGCCGCCCGCGCCACTGCCCAGTCCGCGCCGAGCGCGGAGCGGACCCGCGCGGCGCTGCTGGGCGATGTGCACGGAGCGCAGCAACGGATCGACTCGCTGGAGGCCCGGGCGTCGGTGCTGGACGACCAGGTGCGGTCGGCCCAGGCCAAGCTCGGCGCCACCGGTCCGCTGGCGACCGTGTCGGCGCTGGAACGGGCCGGGGCGATGCTGCCCGTCCAGGGTCCAGGGCTGCGGGTGGTGGTCGACATGGCCGACGATGGGTCCGACTCCGGCGTCGTGCTGGACGCCGACCTGCAGTTGCTGGTTAACGGGTTGTGGGCCTCCGGAGCGGAGGCGGTGAGCGTGGGCGGTGTTCGGTTGCGCGGGACGAGCACCATCCGGCAGGCGGGTGGTGCCATCCTGGTGGACAACACGCCGGTGTTCTGGCCACTGACCATCGACGCCATCGGCGACCCGTCGGCGCTGCACGTTTCGTTCGTCTCCACCGAGGGCTTCGGCCGGTTCGCCGCGTTCGCGTCCCTGTACGACATCCGCTTCGACGTCACCGCCCGCACCCATCTGACCGAGCCGGCGGCGCCCGGACCTGATCTGCGCTTCGCGACCGCCCTGACCTCCGGGGGGTGAGGATCCCGCCCCGGCCGTGCACCACCCGACCCACTCCACGCAGATCGACAGCAGCAGGCAACGAGGAGGACCGTGTACGCAGCAATCGCCCTGGTGGCCGGCATCGTCGTCGGCCTGTTCCTGCATCCCACGGTGCCCGACTGGATCGCGCCTTATCTGCCGATCGCGGTGATTGCGGCGCTGGATGCCGTCTTCGGTGGCCTGCGGGCCCGGTTGGACCGGATCTTCGACGCAAAGGTGTTTGTCGTCTCGTTCGTGGCCAACGTGCTGGTGGCGGCGCTGATCGTGTTCCTGGGCGACCAGCTCGGTGTGGGCAGCCAACTGTCTACGGCCGTCGTGGTGGTGCTGGGCATCCGCATCTTCGGGAACGTGGCCGCGATCAGGCGGCACATCTTCAAGGCATGACCGACACTCCCTCGGCCGCCACCGGCCCGCCACCGCCCGACGACCGCGAGCCGGAGGACGTCGGCTCGCGGCAGGACGGCCCGGGCCAAACCACCGCGGACCCTGCTCCGGAACCCAGCCCCAGTCAGGCCGGCTCGAGTCAGGCCGCCACGCCGGTGGCCGTCCGCGTGGTGGTGGCCCTGCTATGCGCCCTGCTCGGATTCGCGCTGATCGTCCAGGTGCGGCGCACCACCTCCGGGGATGCCCTGGCCACGGCTCGCCCGGACGACCTGGTCGCCCTGCTGGACGGCCTGCAGCACCGCGAGGATGCTCTGCAGGGGGAGGTGGCCGACCTGCAGGCCACCCTCGACCGGCTGCGCCGGGCCGGGGCCTCATCGGCGGAGGCCCTGGCCGAGGCGGGACGGCAGGCACAGGCGCTGGGCATCCTGGTGGGCACCGTGCCGGCGGCCGGTCCGGGAGTGCGCATCACCATCGATGACCCGCAGGGGGTGGTGCCGCCCGAGGTGCTGCTGGACGCCGTCTCGGAGCTGCGCAACGCCGGCGCCGAGGCGTTCGAGGTGAACGGGGTACGGATCGTCGTCAGCTCCGCGTTCACCGGGACGGCCGGAGCGGTGCTGCTGGATCGGACCCCGCTGACCGCCCCGTACATCGTCACCGCCATCGGTGATCCCCCCACGCTGTCCGCGGCGATGGCCATCCCCGGTGGCGTGCTGGATACCGTGCGGCGGGCCGGCGGCAGCATGACCACCAGCCAGCGCGACCGCGTGGTGGTCGATGCGATCCATCAGGCTCGAGAACCCCAGTACGCCAAGCCCGTCGGCTGATTCGGCTGTCCCGGCGACCGACGCCGACCATCCGGGTGTCGCGTCCGGCCGGCCGGTGCGTCATGATGACCACGTCCCCGGCACCGGGCCGCGCAGACTGCGCTGCCCGGCATGCCACCACTGACCATCAGGAAGGGCGGGCCGTGATCCCCGACGACCTGCGTTACACCGCGGACCACGAGTGGGTGCGCAGCACCGATGGCGGGTCGGTGCGGATCGGCATCACCGATTACGCCCAGAACTCGCTGGGCGACATCGTCTTCGTCCAGATGCCCGAGCCGGGCACTGCCGTCACTGCTGGCGAGCCGCTCGGCGAGGTGGAGTCCACCAAGTCCGTCTCGGATGTGCTGGCTCCCGTCGCGGGCACCGTCACCGCACGCAACGACGCGCTGGACGCCACGCCCGAGCTGGTCAACACCGATCCCTACGGGGACGGCTGGCTCATCGAGCTGGAGCCGGCCGACCCGGCCGACATCGATGCGCTGCTGGATGCCGACGGGTACACCGAGGTCGTCGGCGAGGGCTGAGGCTCTGCGGGAGATGGCTGCGGCGGCGTACTCCGGGCTTCGATGCGTACACCTCCAGCGGATACCGGGCGGACCGCCGGCACGGTACGGTCGGAGCCGGAGACAACGAGGCGACCGGCGGGCCGGTGGTCGGGCACGACAAGGAGCGACGCGGTGACACAGGGCGAACATGAGTCCGCGGCGGACACCACCTCGGTCTTCACGTCGGGGCTGATCGGCCCCGACTCGGGCGCCGAGCCGGAGACCGGTGAGGAGTCGTTGACCGGCGTCGAGGGCCTGCCGGCCGGCACGGCGCTGCTGGTGGTCAAGCGCGGGCCCAATGCGGGCTCGAGGTTCCAGCTGGATTCTGATGTCGTCACGGCGGGGCGTCACCCCGACAGCGACATCTTCCTGGACGATGTGTCGGTCTCCCGTCGGCATGCGGAGTTTCGGCGGGTCGCAGAGGGATTCGAGGTCGTGGACGTCGGGTCGCTGAACGGCACCTACGTCAACCGGGAGCCGGTCGAGTCGTCCGCGCTGGCCGGCGGTGACGAGATCCAGATCGGCAAGTTCCGCCTGGTGTTCCTGACCGGTGCCGCGCCGGACGCGGCCGCGGCGCCCGCTGCGGGCTCATGACGGCAGCGGGTGCACCCCAGGGTTCCGCAGGGTTGAGTATCGGGGCGGTGCTCGCCAAGCTCCGGCCGGAGTTCCGGGACCTGTCCATCTCCAAGATCCGGTTCCTGGAGTCCGAGCAGTTGGTGACCCCGGACCGCACCTCGTCGGGGTACCGGCAGTTCTCGGCCGCCGACGTCGAACGGCTCCGGTACGTGCTGGCCGCGCAGCGGGATCACTACCTGCCGCTGCGGGTGATCAAGGAACAGCTGGACGCGATCGACCGTGGCCTGGAGCCGGCCACCCCGACGCCGCGATTGCCCCGGTCGCTGGTGGCCACCTCCGGCCCGGCGCCGCAGTCCTTCGCCGCCTCCAACGAGGTGCGGATGACCCGCGACGAGCTGTTGGCCGAGGCCGGGCTGGATGCCGACCAGCTCGCCGAGCTGGAGTCCTTCGGGCTGGTGACGGCCGCCTCCGGTGGCTTCTACGACGCCGACGCCGCGCTGGCCGCCCGCACCGTCTCCGAGCTGCTGGCGCTGGGCCTGGAGCCGCGACACCTGCGGTCGTTCCGCACCGCCGCCGATCGCGCTGCCGCCATGGTCGCGCAGCTGGTCGCGGCGCAGGCGCGGCAGCGCGACCCGGATGCCCGACAGCGGGCCGGCGCCGCTGCGGCTTCGCACGCCTCGGTGCTGCTGCGGCTACATGCGCTGCTGATCAAGGCCGCGCTGCGCCGCGAACTGGGGACCTGATCGAGCGGGTTGGCAGCGCCGGTCGCCGGGCCGTCTGTCACCAATCGAGCCCATCGCCGGCCGGCACGGTCCGTGTAGCGTTTGCGGCAGGAGGAGAAGGGCCCCAGAGATGATCGAGATGCGGATCGTCGGCGTCAGGGTCGAGATGCCCAACCAGCAGCCGATCCTCATGCTGACCGAGACTGTCGGCACCCGCAGCCTGCCGATCCTGATCGGCTCGGCCGAGGCCACGGCCATCGCCATGCACCTGCAGGGCATGACCCCGCCGCGGCCGATGACGCACGACCTGTTCCGGGACGTCATCGCGGCGGTCGGCCGCTCGCTGACCCAGGTCAGGGTGGTCGACTTCCGGGAGGGCACCTTCTACGGCGAGCTGGTCTTCGACAACGGGGTGACGGTGTCCGCCCGGCCGTCCGACGCCGTTGCCCTTGCGGTGCGGTGCACGGTGCCGGTGTTCGTGGCGGAGGCCGTACTGGACGAGGCGGGCATCGTGATCACCGAGGAGCCGCCGGCGGCCGAGGAGGCCATCACCGACCCGGAGGGGGAGGTGGAGCGGTTCCGGGAATTCCTGGACTCCGTCTCCCCGGAGGACTTCGGCCCGGAAGACCAGTGACGGCGCACGCCGGCCACCACGAACCCTTCACCTAACCCTGAAGTTGACATTGAGACACGCCGCGGCGGACGTTGACCCCGCCGGATCCCGCGCCTACCGTCAGCCCTACAAGTCACGCCGATGTGATTCACCCGGAAGCCGAGACCGAGACCCACATGAGGGTGGCGGTCTGATGGTGACGGGCCGGAATGAGCGGGAGACGGGCGATGGGTGAGACCGGGCAGGACGCGCTGTTCCCCCATGCGGTGATCCCCGACGAACACGTCGGCTATCGCGGGCCCACCGCCTGCGCCGCGGCCGGCATCACCTACCGGCAGCTGGACTACTGGGCACGCACCGGCCTGGTGGAGCCCACGGTTCGCGGCGCCAAGGGCTCCGGCAGTCAGCGGCTGTACTCGTTCACCGACATTCTGGTGCTCAAGGTCGTCAAGCGCCTGCTGGACACCGGGGTCTCGCTGCACAACATTCGGGTCGCGATCGACTACCTGCGCTCGCGCGGGGTCGAGGACCTGGCGGGGGTGACGTTGTTCTCCGACGGCGCCAGCGTCTACGAGTGCACCTCGCCCGAGGAGATCGTCGATCTGCTGCAGGGCGGCCAGGGGGTATTCGGGATCGCCGTTGGTGGCGCGATGCGCGAGGTCACCGGCACGCTGGCCGAGTTCCCCGCGGAGCGGGTGGATGGCGACCGGCTGGTGGAGGTTGCCACCGACGAACTTGCGGCCCGGCGTCGGGCACGCACTGCGGGCTAGCCGCATCCTCGCCCGGCAACGGGCATCACGTCTCACCGTCAACGACCACATCGCTGCGCGAGCACGCACCTGCGGTTAGGCTGCCTAATGAGGTAGACTAACGACGTGACGGAGCCCGGTGAGATGCAGACCACCGGCCCCGACCACACCACCGCCGCGACTCCGGCCGACCCGCGCACCGCCGATCAACACACCGACTCGGCCGTCGCCACCCTGCGGGCCGCGGTACTGGTGCTGTCCCGGCGAATGCGCTACCGACAGGCCAGCGATGACATCTCCTCCGCTGAGGCGGCCGTGCTGGGCCGGTTGGGCATGGGACCGCGGACCCCCGGGCAGCTGGCCAAGGCCGAACACGTTCGCCCGCCGTCCATGACGCGCACCATCTACCGGTTGGAGCAGCGCGGCTATGTCCGTCGCAAGGCCGACCCGCAGGACGGCCGGCAGACCCTGGTATTCCGCACCGCCGCCGGCGACGAGTTCGCCCAGCGGTCCCGAGAACTGCGCACCGCGTGGCTCGCCGGTCAGTTCGACAAACTCGACCCGGCCGACCGGCAGCTCCTCGCGAGTGCCGCCGACGCGCTGCGTCGGCTGTCCGACCTGCCATGACCCGGCATCTCCCGCCGCCATCTCCCGCCCGCACCGACGCCGCTGACACAGCCGACACCGCAGCCACCGCAGCCACGCCGCCCCCGTCACCGCTCCTCCGGCCGGACCCGGCCGCGGCGCGACGCCCGGGACCCACGCCGCCCGCGCCGCCGCCCCACGGCCGAGGTTCGAACGGAACACCGGTCTCGACCTTCGCGGCGCTGCGGCTGCGCAACTACCGGCTGTACTTCTCCGGCCAGGTGGTGTCCAACTCCGGCACCTGGATGCAACGCATCGCACAGGACTGGCTGGTCCTTGAGATCACCAACTCGCCGTTCGCGGTCGGTGTCACCACCGCGCTGCAGTTCGTGCCGATGCTGCTGTTCGGCCTGTTCGGCGGGCTGGTGGCCGACCGGTACCCCAAGCGCGCGATCCTGCTGACCACGCAGAGCCTGATGGCTGGGCTGGCGTTGGTGCTGGCGCTGCTCACCTTGACCGGGAACGTCCAGGTCTGGCACATCTATGCGGTCGCCTTCGGCCTGGGCATGGTCACGGTGGTGGACAACCCGACTCGCCAAGTGTTCGTCAACGAGATGGTGCCGGTCTCGCTGGTCCGCAACGCAGTGAGCCTGAACACCGGCAGCTTCCAGATTGCCCGCATGGTCGGCCCGGCGGCCGCCGGCGTGTTGATCTCCGCCGTCGGGTCCGGCTGGGCGTTCGCGATCAACGCCGTCAGTTTCCTCGCCACCATCTGCGCGCTGCTCGCGATGGATCCGGGGCAGCTGCAACGCATCCCCCGCGCTCCCCGGCAGCGCGGCCAGCTGCGCGAAGGTCTGCGGTACGTCATGGTGCGGCCACACCTGCTGTGGATCATCGTGCTGGTGTTCTTCATCGGCACGTTCGGATACAACTTCGCGATCTTCCTGTCCGCCTACGCCAAGGATGTGTTCGACTCTGGGGCGGATGTCTACGGCCTGTTGAACACCGCGCTGGCCGTCGGGTCCGTGATCGGTGCGCTGCTGGTCGCCCGGCGGTCCACGGTCCGGTTGGCGTACCTGTTTGCGGCGGCCGCCGGGTTCTCGGTCATGCTGATCGTGTTGGGTCTGGTCCCGTGGCTGATCCCGTTCGCCGGCCTGCTGGTGCTCACTGGCCTGTTGAACATCACCTTCAACACCACCGCGAACTCCACCATCCAGCTGTCCACCGACGCCGCGGTGCGCGGCCGGGTGATGAGCCTGTACATGCTGGTGTTCACCGGCGGGACCCCGGTGGGCGGCCCGCTGGTCGGTGCGATTACGGACGCCTGGGGCGCGCCCGTCGCCATCGCGCTGTGTGGCGCGATCTGCACCGTCGCCGCCGTCGCCTGCGCCATTCTGGCCGCCCGGCAGGCCGGGGTGCGGCTGCGGGTGGATCTGCACCGCGGGGTGCCGCAGCACCTGGTCGTGGTGCACCGCGGCGACTGATGGGCCGATCAGGCCCGCCCGGCGGCAATGCGCTGGCGCAATCATGGCCCGACACGGTTGGCTGAGGGGCATGCCCACCAGATCGCGAACGACCACCCGAACCCCGTCGGCGCCGATCGGCCCGGTGCCGCCGCACCTGGCTCGGCCCGCGCTGACCGACCTGACCGCCGAGGAATTCGAGGCGTTTCACCAGGCCGCGCAGCGGGGCTTCCAGGAGGAGATGCCCGCCGAGGCAGTCGAATTCGATCGCAACCTGCTCGAGCACGGTGAGTTCTACGGCTACCGGGTGGGCGCCCGGTGGGTCAGCACCTTCGGCGCCTATGCCCGCACGATGACCGTCCCGGGGGGTGCGGCCTTACCGGTGGCCGCCGTCACCGCCGTCACCGTTCACGCGCCCTACCGCAGGCGGGGCCTGTTGACATCGATGATGACCCGCCAGTTCGCCGATGCACGCCGCCGCGGCCAGCCGCTGGCGGCGTTGTTCGCCTCCGAGTCGGGCATCTACGGCCGGTTTGGCTATGGCCAGTCGGCGCCGCGCGTCAGGTTGTCTGGCCGGACTCGATCGCTGAGATTCCGGCCCGACGTGGACACCGCGGCAGGCTCGGTGGACGAGGTCTCCCAGCAGGAATACCTGTCGCTCGCGGCCGACCTGCACGACCGGCTGCACCCCGCCCGGCCGGGGTCGCTGGACCGGGGCGAGCCGTGGTGGCCGCTGGCGCTCTACGACCTGCCGTTTGCCCGCGACGGCGCCACCGCGCTGCGGTACGTGGTGGGTTTCGACGCCGCCGGCCACGCCGATGGACACGCCACCTACCGGATCAAGGACGACTACACCGTCACCGGCGCCAACAACGAGGTGCGCATCACCGAGGTCGAATCCGAGACTCCCGCCGGGTACGCCCGGTTGTGGCGTTACCTGCTCGACCTGGACCTGGCGCGCTCGTTCCTGCGCCGCAATGCCCCGATCGATGACCCGATCCGGCACCTGGTGATCGACCCGCGCGCCATCCACACCGAGATCTCCGACGGGCTGTACCTGCGGCTGCTGGACGTGCCGACCGCGTTGGCGGCCCGACGCTATGCCGCCGAGGCGGACCTGGTGTTGCAGGTGCGGGACGAGATGGTGGAATCCAACGCCGGCCGGTTTGCGCTGCAGGCGGGTCCGGACGGGGCGTCGGTGCGTCGGGTGCGCCGCCGGCCGGACCTCAGCCTAGACGTGCGGGAACTGGGCACCAGCTACCTCGGCGGACCGTCGCTGGCCGAACTGCATGCCGCCGGATTGGTGACGGAGCATCGGCCCGGCGCCGTGGCGGAGGCCTCGACCGCGTTCGGCTGGCCGGTGGCGCCGTTCTGCGCCGACATGTTCTGACCGGTTCGGGGCGTGGGCCTGATACCGTCGTCACCGTCGTCGATCCCTCGCGGGAGAGGCCCCGGTGGCGGCAGCGCCGATCGGGGACGCCGAAGGAGCAAGTGCCTCCCCGCCAATCTCTCAGGCCAGCGAACCGCGAGGGCTAGACACCTCTGGAAAGCAGCGTCGCCGCACCCAGCACCAGCGTGGCGCGCTCGCCGAAGGGGCAAACCGGGCATGCCCGCCGGTGAAGCTCTCAGGCACCGATGACAGAGGGGGAGGTCGCCGGGGCGTGCCCGTCACCCGCGGCGGACCGACCCGTCAGGCACCAGAGGACCGGGGTAACCCGGCGGAGGCGACGCACACGATGACAGCAACCCAGCACGGCTCCGGCGCGGGCCGCCCCGACTTCGCCGGCCGGCACATCGGCCCCGACGCCGGTGAATTGGATCGCATCCTCGCCACCCTCGGGGTGCCGGACCTGGAGGCGCTGGCGGATGCCGCGGTTCCAGCGGCCATCCGATCCGGCCGCCCACTGAGCCTGCCGGCGCCGCTGTCCGAGACCGAGGCGCTGGCCGCGCTGCGCGCGATCGCCGCCCGCAACCGGCCGCTGGTCTCCATGATCGGCATGGGCTACCACGACACGATCACTCCCGGCGTGATCAAGCGGAACGTGCTGGAGAGCCCGGCCTGGTACACCGCGTACACGCCCTACCAGCCGGAGATCAGCCAGGGCCGGCTGGAGGCGCTGCTGAACTTCCAGACCGCGGTCGCCGACCTGACGGGGCTGGATATCGCGAATGCCTCGATGTTGGACGAGGCGACCGCCGCCGCCGAGGCAATGACGCTGGCTCGGCGCACCGCGCGCAGCAAGTCGAACCGGTTCGTGGTGGACGCCGACACGCTGCCGCAGACCCTGGCCGTGATCCGCACCCGCGCCGAGCCGTTGGGCATCGAGGTGGTGGTGACCGACGTTTCCGGGCCACGCGATGCGGAAGGGGCCGAGTTGGCCGCCGACTCCGGTGTGCTGCCCACCGAGGACTTCTTCGGGCTGCTGCTGAGCTACCCGGCAGCCTCCGGGGCGGTGCGCGACCATGCGGCGCTGATCGAGGCCGCGCACCAGCGGGACGCCAAGGTCGTGGTGGCCACCGACCTGCTGGCGCTGACCCTGCTGTGCCCGCCCGGCGAGGTCGGCGCGGATATCGCGGTCGGTTCCTCGCAGCGGTTCGGGGTGCCGCTCGGCTTCGGTGGCCCGCACGCCGGGTTCATTGCGGTCCGCTCGGACCTGCAGCGCCAGCTGCCGGGCCGGCTGGTCGGTGTCTCGCACGACTCCGCCGGCAACCCCGCCTACCGGCTCGCGCTGCAGACCCGCGAACAGCACATCCGCCGCGAGCGGGCCACGTCGAACATCTGCACTGCGCAGGTGCTGCTGGCCGTGATGGCGTCCATGTATGCCGTGTACCACGGGCCGGAGGGGCTGCGGGCCATCGCCGAGCGCATCCACGGCCAGGCCGTGACCCTGGCGACGGCGTTGCGCGACGGCGGCATCGAGGTCGTCCACGCGGACTTCTTCGATACCGTGCGGCTGCACGTGCCCGGCCGGGCCGCCCGGATCACCGCCGCCGCCCGCGAGCGGGGTATCAACATCTGGCGTGACGGGGACGACGATGTCCAGATCTCGGTCTCGGAGACCACGACCATCGACAATGTCGGGGCCGTCATCGCCGCGGTGAGCGAGTCGGGCACGGAGCGGTTGGCGTTCGCCGGTGACGGTGCCACGTCCGCACCGGTGGCGTTGCCGCGCACCTCGTCATACCTCACCCACCCGGTCTTCCACACCCACCGGTCCGAGACCGCCATGCTGCGCTACCTGCGTCGGCTGGCCGACTCCGACCTGGCGCTGGACCGATCCATGATCCCGCTCGGCTCGTGCACCATGAAGCTCAACGCGACCGCCGAGATGGAAGCCGTCACCTGGCCGGAGTTCGCGAACCTGCACCCGTTCGCGCCCGCGGAGGACGCCGCCGGGCTGCTGGAGCTGATCGGACAGCTCGAGGGCTGGTTGGCCGAGATCACCGGCTATGCACGGGTTTCGCTGCAGCCGAACGCCGGCTCGCAGGGCGAGCTGTCCGGGCTGCTGGCGATCAGGGCCTACCACCGCTCGCGCGGCGAGGAGCACCGCACCGTCTGCCTGATCCCGGCCTCGGCCCACGGCACCAACGCCGCCTCGGCGGTGATGGCCGGGATGAAGGTGGTGGTGGTTGGCACCGTCACCGATGGGCCTGGCGCCGGCAATATCGACCTGGCCGATCTGCGCGCCAAGATCGCCGCGCACGCAGCCGATCTCGCGGCGATCATGGTGACCTACCCGTCCACGCACGGCGTCTACGAGGACACCATCACCGAGATCGCCGAGGCGGTGCACGCCGCGGGCGGTCAGGTGTACGTGGATGGCGCGAACCTCAACGCCCTGGTGGGCCTGGCGCGGCCGGGCGAGTTCGGCGGCGACGTCTCGCACCTGAACCTGCACAAGACGTTCTGCATCCCGCACGGTGGTGGCGGCCCGGGTGTTGGGCCGGTGGCGGTTCGTGAACACCTGGCGCCGTTCCTGCCCGGGCATCCGCTGGCCGATTTGTCCGTCACTGCACCGGAGGACGGGGGAGTGGGTGCGGTTGCCGCGGCGCCCTGGGGTTCGGCGGGAATTCTGTCGATCTCGTGGGCGTACATCGCCATGATGGGCGCCGCCGGGTTGCGTCGGGCGACGCTCACCGCCGTGGCGGCGGCCAACTACATCGCCCGCCGGCTGGACGAGCACTACCCGGTGCTGTACGTCGGCGAGACCGGATATGTCGCGCACGAGTGCATCCTGGATCTGCGGACCATCACCAAGGACACCGGCGTCACCGTGGACGACGTGGCAAAGCGGTTGGCGGACTACGGGTTCCACGCCCCGACCATGTCGTTCCCGGTGGTCGGGACGTTGATGGTAGAGCCCACCGAGAGCGAGGACCTGGCGGAGATCGACCGGTTCTGCGACGCCATGATCGCCATCAAGGGCGAGATCGACAGGGTGGGCTCGGGCCAGTGGCCGGCGGAGGACAACCCGCTGCGGGGTGCTCCGCACACCGCAGCCGCACTGGCCGGAGAGTGGCAGCACCCCTACTCGCGCACGGAGGCGGTATTCCCGAGCTATCCCGGCGGATCGGTCGATCCGGCGCACAAGTACTTCCCGCCGGTGGGTCGGATCGACGGGGCGTACGGCGACCGGCACCTGGTGTGCTCCTGCCCGCCAGTGGAGGCCTTCGCCGACTGAGAGGTGTCACTGGGCCTGCCTGGATCAAGGTGCCCGGCATGGATCAAGATGCCCGGCATGGACGAAGTTCGCCTCACCAGCAACTTGGTTCACATTTCGGCCAACTTCCCGCATGCGGGCATGGTGATCCGTGCTCGGTGAGGCGCTCAGCCCTCCAGCGTGAGCAGGTCCCTGAGGGTCTGGCCCAGCTTGGACGGATCCGTCACCGGCACATACTTCCCCCCGCCGGTGGACGCGATCTCCTGGTAGGCGTCCGCGGGGACGGCGGTGCCCAACCCGATCACGTCGATGCGTACCTTGCTGCCCACCGCGTCCTCGGCGTCCAGGACGGACTGGCGGGGCGTCGCGGGAGTCTCGTCTACGCCGCTGGTGATCAGCAGGATCCGGTTCTGCCGGCCATCGACCGCCGCGCCCGGCGCCTTGGTCAGGGCCTGGATGAGTGCCCCGTAGGCCCACCGGTCGCCGCCCGCCTTGAGGTTGCCCAGGGCCGACTTCAGCGCCTCCGCCCGGGTTTTGCCGTCCACCTTGCCGGACAGAGCGCCGGTACTGACCAGCTCCGGATAGCCGTCCGGCGGCAGGAATCCGGAGTCGGAGTAGGCCCACAGCCCGGCATGATCGGTGACGGAGCCGTCGGTGATGGAGCCGGCCGCCTTCCTGACCCAGTCCAGCAGCGTCTTTCCGTCCTGGGTGGCCGACATGTCCGCCGAGGCGTCCACGATGATCGTCAGCACCGGACCGCGGGCGGCGGGGTCGCTGCTGGCGGTCGTGCTGCTGGTGGTGGTCGTTGCGGTGCTGCTGGAACGTCCGGTGCTGCTGGAGTTGGTGGACGGCGAGGTCCGGGTGCTGCCGGTACCGGTGGGTGTGCCGCTGGAGGTGGCGGGTGTCGATGTGCTGGTGACGGGGGTCTGTGACGTGCTGGGGGCAGGCGAGGAGGATGCGATGCCGGACGGCGTCGCCGGGGCGGGTTGGCCGAGCCCGGCGGCAGCCGCCGCACCGACGCTGTGGTATCCACGCCGGCGATCGGGTCGCTGGGGTGCACCGAATCGGTCCGCCAGCCATGGTCGGCGAGAATCTGCTGGCCGGGCTTGCTGGACAGATAGGCCTGGAATGAGCTGGCCGCCGCCGCGACGGTGGGGTCGGTCCAGCCGGCGGTGATGGGCGCGGTGATCAAGGAGTCCCCGACGGTTGGTCCCGCCGGGTGCACGGCGGCAAGGTCGTGCCCCGAGGCGTCAAACGCGGCCAGGTCCGCCTCCACCACGGGAACGGCGGTGACGGAACCGGTCGCCTGGTTGCCGCCGGATCCCAGCGAGTTCAATGCGGCCGTGGTGGTGGCCGCGGTGCCGGCGGCTCCGGCGCCGAACGCCGTCAGGACGGACGATTGGGACTGTACGGCGGAGATGTCCAGTGCGTCGCTCCTGTCGGTTCCGGCCAGCAGAGACTGCGCCGCATAGCTGGTGGCGCGGTTGGCGTCGACGGGCGGCAGGGCGAGCAGCAGATGGCGGGCACCGGGCAGCGCTGCGGTGCCGGTCGGGCCGGCGGCCGCGGGAAGGTCCGACCAGGTCAGGTCGGAGACGGCGGGCACGTCGGCGGTGCGCACTGCGAGGACGACGGGGGACCACGCGAACGGGTCGGTCGGATGCCCGGCCGCTACGGCCGGCTGCACGTCGTCCAGCGCCGCGAGCGTTGCGGCGTTGTCCGGAACCCACATTCCGGGGGCCGGACCGAGACCGGACGGCCACCTCGTGCTGGGGTCACTCAGTGCCGTCAGGGCATCTGCGTCGGCGGCGGCCGAAATGGTCGCGGTGACGCACGAGGACCGCGCGACCGGGCCGGTGCGGTTGTAGGCATCCGCCGCCGCTGCGAGCGCGGGTTTGGCGCCAGGTCCGGTGAGCACGGACAGGCTGACCTTGCCCGCGCACACCCCGTCGACGGCCCGATCCGATCGGTTCACCACGACCACGTAGATCACCGTCACCGCCGCGAGGACGATCACCACCGCGGCCGCCGTGATGACCCACCGCGCCACTCCGCGGGAGCGCCCGGCGTCCGCATGGCGCCCCATGGAACCTCCGCTCTGGACCGTGTTTCACGCCGCGTTTCAAGCCCGCGTTTCAAGCCCGCGTTTTCAAGCCGCTGCCCACTCTAGCCAGCGGATCCGTGGACTCGGCGGCGATCTGATCGGACACGGCCCCCGGTCTGGGATCACACCGTCGAGCCGTGCGCATCAGGGTGCCTCCCGGGGCAGAACCGGGGAACAGCCAGGGTCAGTGAAGTCCCGTACTCACGATGCGAGTCGAATCGGTCCGCTACCGTTGCGGTGCGGGTGGCATCACGGTGGGCCCACCTGACACGATGGACCCTGTCACGGACGCGGCGGATGTCGCTGCGAGGGGCCGGGGACCCGACGGGAGAGGACTCACACGAGATGGCAAACCCCTTCGTGAAGGCATGGAAGTACCTGATGGCGCTGTTCTCGTCGAAGGTCGACGAGTACGCCGATCCGAAGGTGCAGATCCAGCAGGCCATTGAGGACGCCCAGCGCCAGCACGCCGCCCTGAGCCAGCAGGCCGCCGCCGTGATCGGCAACCAGCGACAGCTGGAAATGAAGCTCAACCGCCAGATGAGCGACGTCGAGCGGCTGCAGGCCTCCGCCAAGCAGGCGCTGGTGCTGGCCGACGAGGCCAAGGCCAAGGGCGATGCCGACAAGTCGGCCCAGTACGAGCAGACCGCCCAGGTCTTCGCCACCCAACTGGTCTCGGCCGAGCAGCAGATGGAAGACCTCAAGGCGATGCACGACCAGTCGCTGCAGGCCGCCGAGCAGGCCAAGCAGGCCGTCGAGCAAAACGCCATGCAGCTGCAGACCAAGCTCGCCGAGCGCACCAAGCTGCTCAACCAGCTTGACCAGGCCAAGATGCAGGAGCAGATCGCGTCGTCGCTCAAGTCGATGTCATCGCTCAGCGCTCCGGGGACCACGCCGAGCCTGGACGAGGTCCGCGACAAGATCGAGAAGCGGTACGCGAACGCCTTGGGCGCCGCCGAGCTGAGCAAGAGCTCGGTGGAGGGTCGCATGCTGGAGGTAGAGAAGTCCACCCTGGACATGGCCGGTTCCGCCCGGCTGGATCAGCTGCGCGCACAGCTGCACCCGGAGTTGTCCGGTACCCAGGCGCGGGCCATCGACACCGCGGCCGGGGCGGGCGACGCGGCAGCGGCCCCGTCCGCCGAGCAGACCAAGCAACAGGGCTGAGCGATGCGCCGGGTCGCCAAGGCCGGCGCGGCCTTGGCACGGTCCGGCGCGTGGCGTGATGCGACGGGCCGGGGTATCGATCTGGCCGTGCGCGCCGGGGACACCGTCGCCGAGGCACTGCGTACCCGTCGCGACCCGGCGCTGATCGCGGAGCGCCGCCGGGTGGCTGCCCGGCGCCGGCTGCTGGGATGGTCGCTGGTTGGCCTGGTGCTGGCGGCGCTGAGCGTCGCCGGTGTGCTGAGTGCCATCGGCGGTGACGTGAGCGCCGGGCTGATTGGCGCCCTGGTGCTGGCGGTCGGCCTGCTGGTCTACAGCCTGATCGGTGCGGTTCGTGCCGCGGTCGACCTGCGCGCCCGCACGCTGATCGTGCGCCGGCTCCCGGCGCCGCAGCCCCGGCGGCCGTCGGTGACCCCCGCGATCCGGCCGCTGATGGCGCGGTTGGACGGCTACTCCGATGCCCTGCGGCAGGTGGTGTCGGGCATCGGCCTGGGCGGTGCGGGCACCGAGATGCATGCGCTGCGGAACCAGACGCTGGCGGCCGCGGACGCCGCGGAGAGTCGGCTGCGGGCCCAGGCCGCGGAACTGACCGCGGTGACGCGCAGCGGTGCGGGTTCCGGCGACGGTCAGCTGGCCGCCGCCCGGCAGCGGTTGCGCCGGGGGATCGAGGCGGGGGTGGACGAGTACGGGCGGCTGGTGGCGGCGGCGTCCGATGCGGCGGCGGCCTCGCGCGAGCTGGCGGCCGCGACCCCTACCGGCGAGATGACGATGCTCACCGAGCGGCTCACGGCACTGGCGGCCGGCATGCGCGAGCTCACCGGCCAGGATGGCGCCGGCGACACCACTGCTCACTGAACCGGCCCGGCTGGGCCCTGCCGCATGGCAGACTTCCCCCTGGTCACCCACGGTGGGCGGACGGTGGTCGGGGGCAAGGGCCACATGATCGAGGACCGAAGGAGCAGGCCGGTGGAGGTGCTGGGCATCGACTTCGGCACGTCCAACACCGTGGCCGTGCTCGCGGGGGGAGGACGACCGCCGCGTCTGCTGGCCGTCGACGGTGCCTCCTGGATGTCCTCGGCGGTCTTCGTTGAGGACGACGGGTCGCTCGCGGTGGGCCGGGACGCGGAGCGTAAGGCGCGGCTGGCGCCGGAGCGGTTCGAACCGAATCCCAAGCGGCGCGTCGACGACGGCGAGATCCTGCTTGGGGTGCGCGTGGTGCCGGTCGTCGACGCGATCGCAGCGGTCCTGCACCGGGTGGGCGAGGAGACGCGGCGGCAGCTCAACGGCCGCAACCCCGACCAGGTGAACCTGACCCACCCGGCGCAGTGGGGCAGCGCTCGGCAGAACGTGCTGCTGGCCGCGGCCCGGGCGGCCGGGCTGGGCGGCGCGATCGGCCTGCTGCCCGAGCCGGTCGGCGCGGCAACCCATTTCGCGTCGATGCCGGGCAATTCGCTGCCGCCGGGGGCGGCGCTGGCGGTCTACGACCTCGGCGGGGGAACGTTCGACTGTGCGGTCGTCGGCGCCACTGCGGCCGGCTACACCGTGCTGGCGGAGGCGGGTCTGCCGGACGTCGGCGGCGTGGACTTCGACCAGACGATCCTGGACCATCTGGGCCGGACGGCGGCGGCCGTCCACCCGGGACGCTGGCAGTCGCTGACCCGGCCGCGCACTGCGGGGGATCGACGCGCCGCCCGCGCCCTGCGGGAGGACGTACGGGCGGCCAAGGAAACGTTGTCCCGGTATTCGCAGACCGACCTGCCGCTGCCGGAACCCTTCGAGGACACCCTGCTGACCCGCAGGGAGTTCGACGGCCTGATCCGCGGGTCGATCGTGCGGACCGTGGAGCTGCTGGCGACCACTATCGAGCGGGCCGGGGTTACCCCGCAGCGGTTGGCCGGTGTCTACCTGGTCGGCGGTTCCAGTCGGATCCCGCTGGTGGCGACGGTCATCTCCGAGAAGTTGGGCGTGGTTGCCAGCACCCTGGACCAGCCCGAGACGTCGGTCGCGATGGGTGCCGCGATTACCTCCCGGGCGATCCGGCCGGCCGGGCGCACCGAGTCGCTCGGCCCGGGGTCGGGTCCGCGCCCGCCGGTGATCGGAGCGGGTGGTGCGCCCGGAGCACCGGCAGGACCGATGTTCGCTGCGCGCCCGCCCGTCCCGACCGGCGTGCCGCGGCCGCCGTCGGGTCCCGCCGGGCCCATCGGCCCGGCGTCGAGTTCGGGTCCGCACCCGGGCGTCGTCACCGGTCCGCACTCCGGCTCGCACCCGGGTGCCATCTCCGGTCCGCACTCCGGCTCGCACCCGGGTGCCATCTCCGGTCCGCACTCGTTGCCGCCGGCTTCGTCCCGGCGTCGCCTGCTGATCGTGATGGCGGTCGTCGCGGTGCTTGTCGTCGCCGTCACCGTCACCGCCATCGTCATCGCCACCCGGGGCACCGACACCTCCGGTGGCGACACGCCCACCACATCGTCGTCGTCGCAAACCCTTTCCACACAGTCCGGCGCGGCCAGCCGGTCTGAATCCAGCGCGCCGTCCGTACCGGCGATCCCGGCCAGCTGCGCGAGCGAGCCCATCGGCAACGACGGCATGACGCCCTGCATGCTCGCCCTGGCCGGGCCGAATGCGGACCGGGCGCTCGGGTGCGTCCAAGCGCCGGACGGGACCGCCGACCTGCAGTCCGTGCTCGGTGACACGGTCCCGGTGACCTACAGCGTGTGCGCCGGGTTGAACCGCGGCCGAGTCGACGTCATCTACGTACAGTTCGCCTCGGCCGACGAGTCCATCGCCGCGATCGACACGCTGGTCGACCAGCTATCGCTGTCGGCGAAGGCTTGGAATAGCGGGTCGGGCAGCGGCCGTTACGTCATCAACATCGCCACCGACGGCCCCCAGGTGTATTGGTCGTACTCCGGGTTGCCGGTGATCGCCGTGGCCACCACCGACACCTCGGATCTGGCCGGCCAGCAGCCGCTGACCGAGCAGCAGATGCGGGAGTTCTGGGAGAGCTCGCTGCTTCCGCAGTCCCCACGCTGACGGCGGCGTGCTCAGCGCCGGCGCCGCCACTGCCATATCAACAGCACCAGGGCCGAAATCAGGCCGGCCAGAATCACCAGGCGACCGATCGGGCTGGACAAACCCGTCGGGTCCGCGGCGAGGGCGGACAGAGTGGTGAGCGGGAGCGTGGCGGGCGAGATCACGGCGCCGTGCCGGCGGTGACGGGCATGCCGGCGACGGTACCGTCCGCCAGGTCCGGCCCCGGCCGCCAGCACCAGCGGTAGCATCGCGACGTGCGAATGACGGAGTTCCGGCGCCTGATGCAGGCCCATTTCGGACCGGTGCGAGCCGCATCCGTCGCGCAGGACCACGTGTTCTCCGAACTCGGCCGGCGCACCGTCGACCAGGCGTTGGACGCGGGAGTACCCCCCAAGCAGGTGTGGTCGGTGGTGTGCGTGACCTTCGACGTCGCCGAATCATTGCGACACGGCCTGCCGGACTAGCGCCGAGGGCGGTGACGAATCCGTCCCGCCGCGCTCGCCCGCGACACGCCGACCCGATCTCCCCGGGCGTCGAACGGGTGTACGTCTAGAGTTGTGCACAGCGACGCGGTCATCCACATTCTGACGGCATCGCCCGGCCGTTGTCGGTGCCCGGGGATACCGTCGGCGGCGGCCGATAACCAACGGCAGCAGACAACGACAGACGACGGCAGCACGGACCACATCACACCGGTCAGCGATGGTCGGCGATGGAGAAAGGCAAGGGTGGCGCACATGACCGCTCCGGATCGCGAGAAGGCGCTCGGCATCGCGCTCGCGCAGATCGAAAAGCAGTTCGGCAAGGGCTCGGTGATGCGACTGGGCGATGAGGGCCGCGCCCCGGTGGAGGTGATCCCGACCGGGTCCATCGCGCTGGACGTGGCGCTGGGGATCGGGGGCTTGCCCCGCGGACGCGTCATCGAGATCTACGGGCCGGAGTCCTCCGGCAAGACGACCGTCACCCTGCACGCGGTGGCCAGCGTGCAGGCCGCCGGCGGCATCGCCGCCTTCATCGACGCGGAGCACGCGCTGGATCCGGAGTACGCCAAGGCGCTCGGGGTGGATACCGACGCATTGCTGGTCTCTCAGCCGGACACCGGCGAGCAGGCGCTGGAGATCGCCGACATGCTGATCCGTTCCGGCGCCATCGACCTGGTGGTGGTGGACTCGGTGGCCGCGCTGGTGCCCCGCGCGGAGATCGAGGGCGAGATGGGCGACAGCCACGTCGGCCTGCAGGCCCGGCTGATGTCCCAGGCGTTGCGCAAGCTCACCGGCGCGCTGTCGACCACCGGCACCACAATGATCTTCATCAACCAGCTGCGGGAGAAGATCGGCGTGTTCTTCGGCTCGCCCGAGACGACCACCGGTGGCAAGGCGCTGAAGTTCTACGCGTCGGTTCGGTTGGACATCCGTCGCATCGAGTCGCTCAAGGACGGCGGCGACGTGATCGGCAACCGGACCAGGGTCAAGGTCGTCAAGAACAAGGTGGCGCCGCCGTTCAAGCAGGCCGAGTTCGACATTCTCTACGGCCAGGGCATCTCCCGCGAGGGCTCGCTGATCGACGTCGGAGTGGAGCAGGGCCTGGTCCGTAAGTCGGGCGCCTGGTACACCTACGACGGCGAGCAGCTCGGCCAGGGCAAGGAGAACGCCCGGATGTTCTTGCGGGAGAACCCGGACGTGGCCGACGAGCTGGACAAGCGCATCAAGGAGAAGCTGGGCGTGGGGGCTCGCGTCGACCTGGATGAGCCGGTTCCCGCGCCGGTCGACTTCTGATCACCGGATGACGGTGGCCGCGCCTGACCCCGCCGACGGACCCGCCCGGCAGCAGCCCGGCCGGTCCGCCGGCGCGGCGGGCGCCGTCAGCCACCGGGCGGCCACGGTGGCGCAGCTCGCCGCGGCCATTGCCCGCATCGGGCCGGACGGGGAATCCGCCCGGCCGTCGGGCCGGGACCCGCTGGGCGACAGCGACACCGACGGGGCGCATCACTCGCGCCGCTCGCGCGACCGGCCGTCGGCGCCGCGGGGGCGCCGGACGCCGCCGCCCGACGATCCGGCCGGGCCCGCCGGGGACGACCCGGGGGATCCGGAGGCGGTCGCCAAGACGATCTGCCTGCGGCTGCTGACCGTGCGAGCCCGGTCGCGGGCAGAGCTGGCCGACCAGTTGCGGCGCCGGGAGGTACCGGCCGACGTGGCCGATCGGGTGCTGGATCGTTATGTCGAGGTCGGACTGATCGACGACGCGGCCTTCGCCCAGGCCTATGTGGCGAGCAAGCATCGGGGTCGCGGCCTGGGCCGGGCAGCGCTGCGCACCGAGTTGCGCCGCAAGGGCATCGCCGGGCCGGTCGCCGAGCGCGCCGTGCAGACCCTCGATGAGGACGCCGAGCGAGATCGCGCCGCGGAGTTGGTGGCCAAGAAACTCGACTCGGCCATCTTCGCCGGGGTGCCCGCTGCCCGACGGCGGTTGCTCGGGATGCTGGCGCGCCGGGGCTATCCACCATCAGTGGCCGCATCGGTGGTGAATGAGGCGTTGCGCGGCTATGCCGAACCCATCGCGCTCGACCCTGTCGATCAGGCAGACGGCGGGGCGGGCGCATCGTGGTAGGCCGTCCGACGCGACGATGACGGTTCCGGCCGGCCCGCGGCCGGGTGGTACTGGGGCCTCCGGGCGCGCGGGGCAACGCCGCGCAGTGGCACGGTCAGCTCCGCAACCGGCAATGGCCACCCCGGCGGATGGGTCGACTCAGGGGCGCGGCAGCCGTGGCGGCCGGTGGGTCGGCTTGACCGCCGCGGGGGCGCTCTTTACTCTCGAGGTAACAGGAGCGTCACGATCCGCGCGCCGACCCGTCGGCGCCACCTATAGCGGCTACGGCCGCGCAGCCCGATCCTCGGGCCGCACGCCCTTCGAGTCCCCACCGGGACCGAGGGTCTAGTTGGGCGTACCCGCCTAGGGGTGCCCGCGTCGCGGTTCTGCGACCCTCCTTCCGGTTCTGGCCGTGCCAGGTGCCGGCGACGAAGGAGGGAGGCGGGTGTGGAACCACTCACCGTGATCCTCGCGGTCGCGCTGCTCGCGGCGGTTGCGGCGATCGCGGCGGTCGTCCTGCGAGCCCGGGGCAAGACAGCGCCCGCCGTCGATGAGGACGCGTTACGGCGGATGCTGGGGGAGGCGCTGGCCGGGCATGGAACGTCCGGTGCCGCCTCGAGGCCCGTGGACGGCTCGGCCCGGCATGCCGCCGACGACGCTGAGAATCTCACCGCCGTTGCGCAGCAGGCGGCCGCGGAGCGCGAGCGGGCTCGTGCCGACGCCGAGCGCCTGCACACCGAAGCGCTCGCCGACGCCGACCGGATCCTGCGCGCAGCACGTTCGGAAGCCGCGGCCTTGCGTGGCAACCTGGACGACGAGCGGGCGCGGGTCGCCGCGGAGGGTGCTCGTGCCATCGCTGCGGAGCGGACGGGCCTTCAGGAGGAGCGCGATCGGCTCAAGGCCGCCGCGCACTCCCTGGCGGACGACCAGAAATCCCTGGTCGCCGACCGGGAGCGGCTCCGCGCCGACAAGGCCGACGTGGCGCAGGCACGCGCGGACCTGACGGGTCGGGAGCAAGCGTTGCGCGAGGCCACCGCGGGCCTGGCCTCCCGGGAACGTGACCTGGAGGCGCGCGCCGCTGAATTGGGCCGTGCCATCGACGAGCAGTACGCGCAACAGCAGGCGGAGCTGGTGCGGGTCTCCGGGCTGACCGTCGAGGATGCACGCGGCGAGTTGCTGGCACGTCAGGAGGAGGCGGTCCGCCGAGACGCCGCGCTACTGATTCGCCGGGTGGAGTCCGAGGCGCAGTCCACCGCCAAGCAGCGCGCCCGTGCCATCGTCGCCGACGCCATCCAGCGGGTGGCCAGCGACCAGACGTCGCAGTCGGTGGTATCCGTGGTGCAGTTGCCGGCCGACGACATCAAGGGCCGCATCATCGGCCGCGAGGGCCGCAACATCCGCACTTTCGAGACCGTCACCGGCGTCAACGTCATCATCGACGACACTCCGGAGGCGGTGCTGCTGTCCTGCTTCGACCCGGTCCGCCGCGAGGTGGGGCGGCTCACCCTGCAGGCCCTCATCGACGACGGCCGGATCCACCCGCACCGCATCGAGGAGGCGTTCGAACGGGCCACCGAGGAGGTTGACGCGCTGTGCCGGCGGGCCGCCGAGGATGCGCTGCTTGCGGTGGGCATCTCCGACCTGCACCCCGAACTGGTCACCCTCGTCGGGCGGCTGAAGTATCGGACCTCCTACGGGCAGAACGTGCTCGGACACCTGGTGGAGACTTCGCACATCGCCCGGGCGATGGCCGCGGAGCTCGGCGTCGACCCGGTGCCAGTGGCGCGCGGTGCATTCCTGCACGACATCGGCAAGGCGCTGACCCACGAGGTGCAGGGCTCGCACGCGCTGATCGGCGCGGACCTGGCGCGCCGGTATGGGGAGTCCGCCGAGGTCGTGCACTGCATCGAGGCGCACCACGACGAGGTGCCCCCGGCTTCGGTGGAGGCGGTGCTCACGCAAGCCGCCGACGCCTGCTCGGGCGGCCGGCCCGGCGCCCGCCGCGAGTCCCTGGAGTCCTACGTGCAGCGGCTGGAGCACATCGAGGCCATCGCCAGTGCCAAGAAGGGCGTGGACAAGGTCTTCGCCATGCAGGCAGGGCGCGAGTTGCGCGTGATGGTCAAGCCGGAAGTGGTGGACGACCTGGAGGCGCACGTTCTGGCCCGCGAGGTTGCCAAGCAGATCGAGGAGGAGCTCACCTACCCCGGTCAGGTCCGGGTGACGGTGATCCGGGAGTCCCGTGCCACCGAGGTCGCCCGCTAGGTGGGGTGACAAGACCCGAGCCGGGAGCCCCTTCCTGCGAGAGGGCCGTCTTAAGCTCGCGACCCGGGCTTACTCGCTGGCCAGTCCGATGGACCGGCGGAAGGCGGCCAGACCGGTCACGGCGATCGGGTCGCCACGCACCAGGTCCTCGCGCCGCAGCACGAGCCGGTGCAGAACCGCCAACTCACCGGCGCGCCGCTGCACCCGCGCCGTGCCGTTGCGCCGGTAACCGGCCTTCCGGCTGACCGCCAGCGAAGCCGGATTGTCGGCGAATGCCCCGGAGGTGATCTCGGCGGCGTCCAGATGGTCGAACGCGAACGCGCAGATCGCCCGGCGCATCGCCGTGCCGATGCCTCGCCCCTGAAACTCCCGGCCCAGCCAGGAGCCGGTCTCGGCGGTGCGCGTCACCAAGAAGTTCTGTGTCTCCAGCGCCTGGCTGCCGACCAGCACCCCCTCATGCCACACTCCCAGCGGCAAGGTCCACGATTCCGTGCCGAACGATGCCCGCACCCGCCAGTGGTACTGCGCGGTGTTCAGGGCCAGTTGCCCCGGCGGAGCGTCGGTCCACGGGAAGTAGAACGGCATCGATTCGGGCGGATGGATGCCGCGGGACGCCAGGTCGCACAGCGCGGCCAGATCGTCGTCACCGATCCCGCGCAGTTCCAGCGGCCCCGCGCAGATGCGCAGCGACAGCGCGGGCAGGATGTCTGCGACGGTGCTCACCCGACGGAGTCTGCCGTGCCGGCCGCTGCGGGCGCATCCCGATTCTCGCCGTCGACAGCTGACCGGAGATCGCTGGATTCGTAGCATGGGTTGGGGTCTCGGGTCGGCTGCATCCGACCATCGATGCGGAAGTGCACCGGCCGATCGAGGACCTGTTGCGCGCCGGAACGGTTCGCCGCATCGTCCGGCGTTGGCACCGCTGGAGCATCGGGCGGTGCGTCCCGAGCGCGCTATCCGGGCGCGCTATCGGCCGGGCGGTCCCACGGTTGGGTCGCCGGCTCGGCCGGGCAGGGCCGCGCCGGTGATGTCCAGGCCGGGCGCGGCCAGCTCGCCGGCGCCCGGATCCGTCGGGCCGACACCCGCTCCGCCGGGGCGTGCCGCCCGGCCGGTGGGCCGGCCGCGGCGACGGGCCATCCACCGCTGGGCGAGCGAGGCCAGCTGGCTGAGCGCGACATTGACCACGATGTAGATCGCGGCGATCACCACGTAGGTGGCCACCACGTTGCCGAAGTTGCCGGTGATGGTCCGGGCGCTGCGCAACAGCTCTGGGGCCGCGATGGTCAACTGGCCGCCCAGCGCGGTGTCCTTCACGATCACCACCAGCTGGCTGACGATTGCCGGCAGCATGGCTGCGAACGCCTGCGGCAGCAGGATCATCCGCAGCATCTGGGCCTTGCGCAACCCGATCGCCAGCGACGCCTCGGTCTGCCCGCGTGGCAGCGACAGGATCCCGGAGCGGACGATCTCGGCCAGCACCGACGAGTTGTACAGCACCAGCCCGGTGACCACGGCCATCAGCCCGCGCGCATCCGAGCTGCCGACATCCAGCACCACGAACAGCTGCTTGGAGAACACCATCAGCAGCAGCACCGGGATGGCCCGGAAGAACTCCACGATCACGGTGCACGCTCGCACCAGCCATCCGTGGTCCGAGAGCCGGCCCAGCGCCAACAGCACGCCCAGCGGTAGCGCGATGGCCAGGCTCAGCGCGGCGGCGATCAGGGTCTGACCCAGTGCGGGCAGCAGATAGGTGGTCCATACCCCGCCGCGGGTGAAGGGCTGCCACTTCTCACCGGCGAGCTCACCCTTGGAGTTCAATTCGGCCAGCACCCACCACAGCACGGCGGCCACGGCGCCGGCGAACAGCACCGAGACGATCCCGTTGCGGACCTTGGCCCGTGGTCCGGGGATGTCGTACAGGACGGTGGCGGCGGCCATCAGATTCCTCCCCAGGCTCGTCGGATGTGTCCGGTGCCCGTCATCGCTTGACCGCCAGACGCTTGGCCAGCCGGCCGAGCAGCAGCCCGACGGGCAGCGTGAGCACGATGAACCCCAGGGCGAACACCGCGAAGACGCTCATCAGTGCGTTGCCCTCGTTCTCCACCATTTCGCTCATCAGCAGAGCTGCCTCGGCGACCCCGATAGAGGCGGCCACCGTGGTGTTCTTGGTCAGCGCGATCAGCACCGAGGCCAGCGGCGCGATGACCGCGCGGAATGCCTGGGGCAGCACGATGATCCGCAGGTTCTGCACGAAGGTCAGCCCGATGGCCCGGGCCGCCTCGGCCTGCCCGGGTGGCACCGTGTTGATCCCTGAGCGCAGCGACTCGCACACGAACGTGGAGGTGTAGGCGATAAAACCGAGCACCGCCAGATAGAAGGCGTTCGTATTGATGTTGTCGGAGAATTCGACGTTCAAGGTGTCGGCCAGCACGACAGAGCTGGCCACGATGATCACGGTCACGGGGATGTTGCGCACGATGTTCACGTACCCGGTGCCGAAGGCCCGCATGAGCGGGATCGGCCCCACCCGCATGGCCGCCAGGATCGTCCCCCAGATGAGCGATCCTGCGCCGGCCAACAGGGTCAGCTTGATCGTCATCCAGAACGCCGACCAGATGTGGTACCGCGGGTCGGACAGGAAGTCGAAGTTCATGCGCCGCCGCCGATCAGGAAAGGGAAACCGCCGAGGCGGTGACGAGGATGCCGTCACCACCCCGGCGGCACTGCTAGCTTGCTACCGTCACTTCTCGGTGATGGCCGGCACGTCGGGGATGGCGTAGCCGGACGGGCCCACGTTGTCCTTGAGGAACTTCTCCCAGGATCCGTCGGACTCCATCTTCTCGATGGCGGCATTCACAGCATCGCGGGCCGCGGTGTCGTCCTTCCACAGGCCGACGCCGTAGTTCTCGTCGGTGAAGCCGTTGCCGACGACCTTGAACTTGCCCTGGTACTGCTGCGCCGCTGCGTAGCCGGCCAGGATCACGTCGTCGGTGGTGACGGCGTCGACGGCTCCGGAGGCCAGCGCCTGCACGCAGTCGGAGTACCCGCCGTACTCCTTGAGTTGTACCTTGCCGGCAAACTTGTCCTTGACGGTCTGCGCCGACGTGGATCCCGTCACCGAGCACAGCTTCTTGTCCTGGTTGTTCAGCGACTCCGGGCCGGTGATATCGCTGTTGTCCTTGGCCACCAGCAGATCTTGATGCGCGACGAAGTACGGCCCCGCGAAGCTCACGGCCTCCTTGCGGGTGTCGGTGATCGAGTAGGTGGCCACGATGAAGTCGACCTCGTGGTTCTTCAGGGCCGTCTCGCGCTGCGCCGACGGTGTCTCCTTGAACTCGATGTCCTTCTCCGCAACGCCCAGTTCCTTGGCGATGTAGCGCGCTACATCGATGTCGAACCCGGCGAAGGTCCCGTCCTCCTTCTTCAGGCCCATGCCCGGCTGGTCGAACTTGACACCGACGGTCAGCTTGCCGGTGTCCTTGGCCTTGTCGACGATCGACGAGTAGTCGCCGTCCGAGCCGCAGGCGCTCAGCCCGACGGAGGCGATCGCGGCCGCCGCGATGATGGCGGCTACCTTGGTGAACTTCATGGGTGGAATTACCTTTCGTGCGCCGGTCGCGGGGATCTCCCGGACCGAGGTGACGTGCGGGTCGTTGCCCGCACCGGTCAGTGGGTGAGGATCTTGGAGAGAAAATCCTTGGCGCGCGCAGACTTCGGGCTGGTGAAGAACTCCTCGGGAATTGCGTCTTCGACGATCTCGCCGTCGGACATGAACACCACCCGATCGGCGGCCTTGCGCGCGAATCCCATTTCGTGGGTGACGCAGAGCATCGTCATGCCCTCCCGGGCTAACGATGTCATCACGTCCAGCACCTCGTTGACCATCTCCGGGTCCAGCGCGCTGGTCGGCTCGTCGAACAGCATCACCTTGGGCCGCATGGCCAGTGCCCGAGCGATTGCCACGCGCTGCTGCTGCCCACCGGACAGTTGCGCGGGCAGCTTGTCCTTCTGCGATGCCACGCCGACCCGGTCCAGCAATGACGCAGCGAGCTCGGATGCCTCGTCCTTGGACATCCGTCGCACCTTGATCGGACCCAGGCTGACGTTCTCCAGGATCGTCTTGTGCGCGAACAGGTTGAACGACTGGAAGACCATGCCGACGTCGGCGCGCAGCGCGGCCAGCTGGCGACCCTCGGCCGGCAGCGGCACTCCGTCGATCTCAATGCGACCGGAGTCGATTGGCTCCAGCCGGTTGATGGCCCGACACAAGGTGGACTTACCCGAGCCCGAAGGTCCGAGGACCACCATCACCTGACCGGCCGGTACCTGCAGCGTGATATCGCGCAACACGTGCAGATCGCCGAAGTGCTTTTGCACGTCGTACAGCCCGATCATCGGTCGGGCGGTCGACGTCGCATGCGCTGTGGCCATGGGCGCTCCTTGCTCGACAGTGGGTTCGACAGTGGGCTCGACAGTGGGTTCGACAGTGGGCTCCGACGACGGACTGTAGAAGGGGCTTCGACGAGGAGCCCGAACGGTGGGCCCGCGGCCGACAGTCCCGACGACGGATCCGGCGGTGGAACTGACGATGGCCATGGCGGTGGATACGGAATCGGTTGGCACGGAGTCTGACACGGTGTCGGCGCGCGGACCCCATGCCTTGATGGAGTTCTGAGGTTGGAGCGGTTAATGGTGGCTCGGGCCGGTCGGACTACCGGATATCGATGGTAGAATTCGCGGGTCTGCAGCCGCCCGGCGACGCCTGCGAGGAGGCAAGGGCGAGCGGACATACCGGCTCGGAAGGACCCCGCACCATGCGATTGCTGCTGGTCGAGGACGACAATCGGGTCGCACGAATCATGCAGTCCGTGTTGCGCAAGCACGGCTACCAGGTGGTGGTGGCCGGCGATGGGCACTCCGCCCTGGACGAATGCGACGAGAGCATCGACATGGTGCTGCTCGACCTGGGTCTGCCCGATGTGGACGGAACCGACGTCTGCACCCGACTGCGCACTGCATGGGACGTACCGATCATCGCGGTCACGGCGCGTTCGGAATTGACCTCGATGGTCCACGTGCTGGGTCTGGGCGCCGACGACTACCTGGTCAAACCCTTCGACCTGCGGGAGTTGATCGCCCGGATCGAGGCCGTCGGTCGCCGCCAGCTGCGCACCACTGACACCGATGAGCAGCGGTTCGTGTCCAGTCGGGGCGTTCGAGTGGATCTGGCGGCACGCAAGGTGTGGGTCGCGGACGATCTGGTGATGCTCACCCGCAAGGAGTTCGATCTAGTGGCGGCGCTGGCGCGGCGGCGGGGGGTGGCGGTACGCCGAGAGCAGCTGATCAGCGAGGTGTGGCAGACCAGCTGGCAGGGGATGGGGCGCAGCCTGGAGGTGCATATCGCCTCGGTACGCCGCAAGCTGTCGGTGCCGGGCCTGATCGAAACCGTCCGGGGAATCGGCTACGCCATGATCGGGGACTGAGCGGTGCGACGCCGGATCGTCGTTCTGCTGGTGGCGCCGATCGCGTGCATCCTGCTCACCCTCGGTGCGATCATCGCGCACAGCATCGCGGTATCCACCGCGCAGCGTGCGTACGTCGACCAGTTCGGTGATGTCACTCGCTTCCTGCCGTCGGCAGCGTTCGCGCTCAGCATCGGCGAGGTGTCCGGACTGCAGAGCGAACTGGACCGCTACGGCGAGGTGTACGGCAACGGCGCGGCGGTGGTGCGCCGGGACGGATCGGTGTGGTTGCGCAACGCCGAATTCACCAGCGAGGCCGCCGATATGGGGCCGCGGCTGGTGGGCGCGTTGGCCGGCCGGCACAGTGCACCGCTGGGCTTTCGGTGGCCGTGGGACACCTCGCCGACCGTGGTCGCCGAGCCGGTCAGCAGCGGCGGCGATGTGGTCGCCGCGATCGTGACGGTGTCCGACGGGTCGGCCCTGGCCTCGAGGGTCGGCTGGTGGTGGTTGACGCTGGCCATTGGTGTGGTGCTGGCGATCGCCGCGGCGGTGTTCGTGGCCGATCGGCTGGCCCGCTGGGCGGTCCGCCCGGTGCGGAAACTGGCGCTGGCGGCGGCCGAGGTCGGGCAGGGCCGGCTGGGCGCGCGGGTGCCGCCGGGCAGCGGCCCACCGGAGCTGCGGCACCTGGTGACCGCCTTCAACGACATGGCCAGTCGGGTGGAGAGCGCGATCGATCATCAGCGCGCGTTTGTGGCCAACGCGTCGCACGAGTTGCGCAATCCGTTGAACGCCCTGCTGCTGCAGGTGGACGCGATGGGCCTTGGCCTGCCCGAGGAGGCGCACCAGCACTACGAGGCGGCGCGGGAGGAGGGCATCCGGCTGACGCGGCTGCTCGATGCTCTGTTGATGCTGGCCCGAGGGGAGGACTCCCAGTTCGTCACCGGGCCGGTGGATCTGGCCACTCTCGCGCGCGGCCGGGTCGAGGCGTTGACACCGCGAGCCGAGCAGCGGGGCGTGCGGTTGGAACTGGTCGCGGCCGAGCCGGTGTGGGCCGATGCGGACGACGTCGCCGTCCAGTCCGCGCTGGATGCGGTGATCGACAATGCCATGAAGTTCTCCGATCGGGGCGCGGATGTGCTGGTGGCCGTCGGCAGCGATGGCGGGCATGCGGTGGTGTCGGTGCGGGACCATGGGCCCGGGCTGAACGCGCGCGAGATGGCCATGGCCACCGATCGGTTCTGGCGCAGCCCGGTGCACCAGAACAAGCCGGGATCGGGTATCGGCCTGGCCATCGCCAGCACCTTCACCAAGGTGTGCGGCGGGACCCTGGCGCTACGGTCCCCGGACGGTGGCGGGCTGATGGTGGAGTTGCGGCTGCCGGCCAGCCCGGAGGACTGGTCATGAGCGGCGGGCGGGTAAGTCGCCGCGCGGTGCTGGCAGCCGGCCCCCTGCTGCTGCTGGCAGGCTGCGCCGCCCCCCGCCGGGACGAGCAGATCGTGATTGCGACCGGGGGTACCAAGGGCGTGTACTACTCCTATGGGCTGGCCATGGCCGACGCGATTTCCTCGCGGTTGCGCGGTGCCCACCTGAAGGTCACGCCGACATTGGGCTCGGTGGACAATTTGCAGCAGATCGGCGCGGGAACGGCGAGCATGGCGATCGTGGCGGCCGATGCCGCACTCGATGCGGTGGCCGGCCGGGCAGAGTTCGACGTACCGATCGCCATCCGGACGGTCGCTCGGCTCTACGACGACGTCATTCACCTGGTGGTGCGTGCCAACTCACCGATCCATGCGCTGCGCAACCTGCCGGGCCACCGGGTTTCGTTGGGCCCGAGCGGATCCGGCACCGAGTTGATCGCGCGCCGCATGCTGGAGATCGGCGGAGTCGGCCTCGACCCGGTCGACGTCGAACCGTTGGGTATCAACGAGAGTGTCGACGCGCTGTCGGCCGGCCACATCGAGGGCTTCTTCTGGTCGGGCGGGCTGCCGACGGTGGGCGTCACCGAACTGTCCCGGCAGGTGCCGATTAGGCTGATCGACCTGGGGGACCTGTCGCCGGGGATGCGCTCGTCCTACGGGTTGTCCTATCGGCGCGCGGCGGTGCCGGCGGGCACCTACGGCATCCACGACGACATCTCGACGATCGCGGTGCCGAATTACCTGGTGGTCGAACGCATTCTGGATGACGATCTGGTTTTCGACATCACCGCAGGCCTTTTCGCAAACCGCGCGGCGATGGCTCACCGGGTTCCCGCCGTCGGTGCGCTGGATCTCGCTCAGGCCATTTACACCGCGCCCATCGAATTGCACCCCGGAGCGTTGCGCTTTTATCGCAGCACCCGCGGCTAGAAATTCACTCCCGGGAGCGAGTCGAATGCTCCAGGACGCGGTGGAGCGCGCCCTGGGGCATTCGACGTTCCGAAGGAGGCGGGGCTCCTCTGAGGTTCCTCAAGGGATCGGAACGTTCAGCACGGCCGCTGTTACGTTTCGAAATGGCAGGTTTACCCACCGCGACGCGGCCCTTGTCTGCTGCGTCCGATCAGGAGGCATCTGGTGAGATTGTTGCGCACCCGAACCGGCTCCCGTCGATGGATCAGTGCGGCGGCGGCCGTCGCGCTGGCCGTCGGTATGGCGGCCGCGAGCACGTCGAGCGTTGCGGCACAGCCGCTTCCGACATCCGGTAGCCCGGTACATCCGGCCGCGGCGCCGACTGACGATCGTGCCCCCGCCACGGTGACGGCGACAGCGGCAGCGGGGCCGGTCGGCAGCAGCGTCTCCGTCGAGGTCACGGTGGTCAGCGACGCATCCGTCATCGGCGGGGAGGTGACCGTCGTCGCCGACGGTCGCGAACTCGCCTCGGGCACCGTCTCCGGCGGCGGTGTTGCGACGGTGTCGGTCGCGGATCTGACGGCGGGCAGTCATGTGGTGCGTGCCTCGTTCGCGGGCACCGACCAGGCGGCACCCGCACTGTCCGACCCGGTCTCGCTACTGGTCTACCTCTCCGACGCCGGACCGGATGGGACCTTCTTCTCCGACATCGGCTGGGCCGTCGACAGGCAGGTGTTCGGCGGGTACACCGATGGCACCTTCGCGCCGACCTCGCCCGTGACCCGGCAAGTCATGGCGGTGGCGCTCTACCGCTCAACGCACTTCGGCGATCCGGATCCGTCGTGTACCGGTTCGGACCGGACGTTCACCGACGTCCCGGCGGACAACATCTTCTGTGGCGCCGTCGAATGGCTGGCGGCCAACGGCCTGACCCACGGCGTGGACGGGGAAAGCTTCGCGCCCACCAAGCCGGTGACCCGGCAGACGGCCGCTGCCTTCCTGTACCGGCTGGGCGACTCCGCGGGCACCGACCCGACGTGCGAGGGCTCGGAGCGGACCTTCGACGATGTCGACGCCGACAACCCGTTCTGCGGCGTCGTCGAGGCGCTCGCCGGCGAGGACATCATTCAGGGAACCGGGGACGGCTCGTTCGCCCCTCGGACCGTGGTGACCCGGCAGACCGCCGCCGCCCTGCTGCATCGGACGGCACAGGCCGCCGAGGCCACCGCCTGCCTGGCGCCGGGTGGCGACGGCGGCGTGGTGGTGGGTTCGGATGAGCCCGGCGATCCGAGCTTGCCGGAGCCGACCTCCGGCTACCGCCTGGGATTGACCACCGTGTACGCGCCCAGTTACCTGGTAACCACCTCCAACGCGTTCGCCACTGCGGCCGGCTGCGAGGTGCTCAAGAACGGCGGCACGGCAGCCGACGCGACCGTCGCCGTGCAGGCCGTGCTGGGGTTGACCGTCCCGGAGGCGACCGGTCTGGGGTCTGGTGGCTTCCTGATGTACTACGACGCCGCCACCGGGGAGGTGCAGGCCTACGACGGTCGGGAGACCGCTCCGATGGCCGCTACCGAGAATTACCTGCGCTATGTCGATGACGAAACCGATCAGACCGCGCCGAAGCCCTCTGCGCGCGCCAGCGGCCGGTCCATCGGCACGCCCGGTATCCCGCGGCTGATCGAGAAGGTTCAGCAGGACCACGGTGCGCTGCCCTGGCGTTCCCTGTTCGACGACGCGATCACCCTGTCCACCGACGGATTCAAGATCGGTGGTCGGTTGGCCAACGCGATCCGGTCCAGCGCCAACAACTTCAAGCGCGACCCGGACGCAGCCGCCTACTTCCTCAACCCGGACGGCACCCCGAAGGAACTCGGCACCCTGCTGAAGAATCCGCAGTACGCCGCCGCCCTGCAACTGCTCGCCGAGAACGGCGCCGATGCCTTCTACACCGGAACCCTGGCCGAGGACATCGTGGCGAAGATCGGGATGTCGGAGGGCGCCGACGGGTCCGTCATCACCCCCGGCAAGACCACGCTGGATGATCTGGCCGGCTACCAGGTCAAGGTGCGAGAACCGGTGTGCACCAGCTATCGCGACAGCTACCAGATCTGCGGCATGCCGCCGCCCACGTCCGGTGGCATCACCGTGGCGTCGGCCATGGGCATTCTGGAGAACTTCGACCTGCCCGCCATGGCGCCGACCAACGTGGACGGCGAGGGCGGCGAGCCGCAGGTGCAGGCGGTCCACCTGATCAGCGAGGCGGAGCGGCTCGCCTATGCCGACCGGGACAAGTACGTGGCGGACACCGACTTCGTTCCGCTGCCCGGTGGCACCTGGGACACCCTGCTGAACAAGGAATATCTGGCCTCCCGTGCCGCGCTGATCGACCCGGACCACAGCATGGGAACGGCGCTGCCCGGTGAATTCGGCGAGGAGCCGCAGGGTACCGATACCACCGAGGAACACGGCACCAACCACTTCACGATCGTGGACGCGCAGGGCAACGTGGTGTCGGCGACCACCACGGTGGAAGGCAGCATGGGCTCCTACCACATGACGCACGGGTTCCTGCTGAACAACCAGCTGACCGACTTCTCGTCCAGCCCGGTCGATTCCGAGGGCAACCCGATCGCCAACCGGGTCGAGCCGGGCAAGCGACCGCGCAGCTCGATGGCTCCGACGGTGGTGTTCGGCCTCACCGACGCCGGTGAGCGGGGCCAGTTCGTGATGGCCACCGGGTCGCCCGGCGGTGGCACCATCCCGCAGTACGTGGTCAAGGCGCTGGTCGGTGCGCTGGACTGGGGGTTGAACGCGCAGCAGGCATCGAACCTGATCGACTTCGGGGCCAGCAACAGCCCGCGCACCACCGTCGGTGGCGAGCACCCGAACGTGGATACCAGTGACGGCGGCATCAACGACCCGCTGATCGCCGGTCTGCAGGCGCTGGGCCATCAGGTCTCCACGGGTGGCCAATCCAGCGGCGTCAACTCGATCATGCGCGTCGAACTCGACGGCCGGATCGTGCTCGCCGGGGGCACCGACCCGCGCCGTGAGGGGCTGGTGCTCGGGGACACCGCACTGGGGTGAATCACCTGCGCTGATCGCCGGAGTGCCGTCGCGTGCAGCGGCACTCCGGTGACCGGTGGCCCACCAGGTGCACCCGGGGCCCCGGAGTGGACGAACCGTCCGCTCCGGGGCCCTCGCATGGCCGCCGGCCGGCGTGGAAGGGCGGGCCCGCGTGGGTCGTTCCGGCCCCGCGCTGGACGTAGTGTGGTGCCCGTGAGCACTGCCATCGACAACACCGCGCCCGAAGCGACTGGCCGGCGGGAGGGGTCCGCGCTACCGGCCCGCAGCTATCAGATCCGCACGTATGGCTGCCAGATGAATGTGCACGACTCCGAGCGGCTGGCCGGGCTGCTGGAGCAGGCCGGGTACGCGCCGGCGCGCGAGGGCCAGCAGGCCGACGTGGTGGTGTTCAACACCTGCGCGGTGCGGGAGAACGCCGACAACCGGCTGTACGGCAACCTGGGCCACCTCGCCCCGGTCAAGCAGCAGCATCCCGGCATGCAGATTGCCGTCGGCGGCTGCCTGGCGCAGAAGGACCGCGGTGAGATCCTGCGCCGCGCACCGTGGGTGGATGTGGTGTTCGGCACCCACAACGTGGGTTCACTGCCGGTGCTGCTGGAGCGCGCCCGGCACAACGACGAGGCGCAGCTGGAGATCCTGGACGCGCTGGAGGTGTTCCCGTCGTCGTTGCCGGCCAAGCGGGATGCGGCCTACTCCGCGTGGGTGTCGATATCGGTGGGCTGCAACAACACCTGCACGTTCTGTATCGTGCCGTCGTTGCGCGGCAAGGAGTCCGATCGGCGCCCCGGCGACATTCTGGCCGAGGTCGGCATGCTGGTGGACGACGGCGTGCTGGAGGTGACGCTGCTCGGCCAGAACGTGAATTCCTACGGCGTGCAATTCGGCGACCGGCAGGCGTTTTCCAAGCTGCTGCGCTCCTGCGGCGAAATCGACGGTCTGGAGCGGGTGCGTTTCACCTCGCCGCACCCGAAGGATTTCACCGCCGACGTCATTGCCGCGATGGCCGAGACACCCACTGTCTGCCACCAGCTGCACATGCCGCTGCAGTCCGGATCCGACGCCGTCCTCAAGGCGATGCGCCGCTCCTACCGGCAGGCCAAGTACCTCAAGATCCTGGCGGACGTGCGGGATGCCATGCCGGACGCTGCCATCACCACCGACATCATCGTCGGGTTCCCAGGCGAGACCGACGATGATTTCCAGCAGACCCTGGATGTGGTACAGCAGGCCGAGTTCTCCGGCGCGTTCACCTTTCAGTACTCGCCTCGTCCCGGTACCCCGGCCGCCGGCATGGATCGGCAGGTGCCGCCGGAGGTCGTTGCCGAGCGGTACGCCAGGCTGACCGCGGCGGTGGAGGAGTCGACGCTGGCCGGGAACCGGGCACTGGTCGGATCCACCGTCGAGGTGCTGGTGTCCTCCGGGGAGGGACGCAAGGACGGCGACACCCATCGGATGAGTGGCCGAGCCCGGGACGGCAGGCTGGTGCACTTCACACCGACCGGGGCGGCGGTGCAGACGTCGGTGCGGCCCGGCGACATCGTCACCGCCACCGTCAGCTACGGCGCCCCGCACTACCTGCTGGCCGACGGCGATCTGCGCTCGCACCGCCGCACCCGGGCAGGGGACCGGTCGCAGGACGGAACCGCCCTGAAGACACCGGGTGTCGGGCTGGGTATGCCGACGTTCGGCCGGCCCGCGAGCACGGCCGCTGCGGCGTCCTGCGCGGGGCACTGAGTCCCATCAGCCCGCGGCCGGCCGGAACCACGACATATCGGTGACGGTTCCGGCGGGATCGGTCAATGCTGCACGGCGTTCTGGGCCGCCTGCAGCCACTGTTCCCAGGTTGCTGCCTGCTCCTCGGCCTGAGCGGCCTTGCGCTCGTCGCCGGCCGCCCGGGCTCGCGCGGCCTGCGCCCGAAACTGCTCCGCCCTGGCCCGGAACTGCTCGACCCGGGCGGTGGCCTCGGGATCGGTCCGGCGCCACTGGGCGTCGGAGGCGGCCCGGACCCGCTCCTCCACCGCCCGCAGCCGGCCGTCCAGCTCCCGGATGCGTTCCCGAGGAACCTTGCCGGCCGCCTCCCAGCGGTCCTGCACGGAGCGCAGCTTGTCCTTGGCAGCGTCCAGGTCGGCGTCGGGATTGATCTGCTCGGCCTCGACGAGCAGCTTCTCCTTCGCCGTGGCGTTGGCCTCGAACTCGGCGTCCCGCTCGGCGAACGTCTGGTTGCGGCGGGAGAAGAATGCTTCCTGCGCGGCACGGAACTGCTCCCAGAGCTGATCCTCGACGTCCCGCGGCGCGCGACCGGCGGCCTTCCATTCCGCCATCAGGGAGCGATAGGCGGCGGTCGTCTCGCCCCAGTCGCGCGAGCCGGACAGCTCCTCGGCACGCTTGATCAGCTTCTCTTTGGCCTCCTTGGCGACCACCCGCTGCTTGTCCAACTCGGCGAAGTGCGAGCCGCGGGCCCGGGTGAACGTATCGCGGGCGCGGGCGAAGCGCTTCCAGAGTGCATCGTCGGTCTTGCGGTCCACGCCCCGGGTGGAACGCCACTCGTCCACCATGGCCTTGAGTCGGTCGCCGGTCGGCTTCCACTGCGTGGAGGTGGCCAGTCGTTCGGCCTCCTCGCACAGCTTCTCCTTGCTGCGCACCGCGCGGGCGCGGGTCTCCGCCCGGGCCGCGGCGGCCTGTTCGATGGCCGCGTCGGCGGCGGTGACGACGGCGTCCAGGCGGGCCACCGCACCGTCCAGGTCGCCGATGACGGCCAGCGAGTCGACCGACTCCCGCAGCGTCGTCGCCTGGCTTCGGGTCGCCTTGGGGTCGCCCGCGCCGCTGGCCAGCCGCGCCTCCAGCAGCGCGATCTCGGTGGCGAAGTCGTCGAACCGCCGACCGAAGTGCGCCAGCCCAGCCTCGGCGTCGCCGGCCTGCCAGTTACCGATCGCCCGCTCTCCGGCTGCGGTGCGGACGTAGACGACCCCCTCGGCGTCGATGCGGCCCCAGCGATGCGGGTCGACCGGCTCTACGACGGGCTCGACGACCGGTGTGGGTGCGGGCGTCGCCGGTGGCACCGGCATCGGCAGGTGCGGCGAGGGATGACCTCCTGGGCGTGCGACCGGCGCGGCGCCGGGCCGCGGACGCGGCGCGCCGCCGGGCCGCGGCACTGGAGTTGGCGTTGGCGTTGGCGTTGGCGTTGGCGTCGGAGTGGGGTCGGGTGTGGGCGCGGCCAAGGGGCCGGGCACCGGGTTCGGGATGGGCAGCGGGGCCGGGCCCGGAGCCGGTGCGGGTGTGGGCAGCGGCTCGGGTGCGGGGAACGGTGCAGGAGTCGGCTCGGGTGCGGGGAACGGGGCAGGAGTCGGCTCGGGCTGCGGTTCCGGGTCCGGCAGCGGTGGAGCCGGCGGCTGCGGGAAGTCGGGGGCGGGTTGTGGATCGCCGGGGACGGTCAGTTCCAGGTCTTCGGGTACCGGTTCGGCCGTCGCGCCCGGCTTCGGCTCCGACTCTGACGCCGATTCCGATTCCGACTGGCCCGGCACCGGCAGCCCGGGCAGGGCCAGCTGATCGGCCCCTGGTTCGACGGGTCGGCCGGCGCCGGTGGGAGTCGGCTCCTCGATGGGGGCGGGCGGGGCGAACTGGTCCTCGGGCATGGTCGTGGGGCCTTCCTCGTTCACAAGGGGGCCGGGTAGCCCCCGGGGCGCCGGAGCGTCCCCCTGTCGTGGGCCGCCGGTACGTCCTCACGCGGCCACTGCCTAGTGTGCCCGCTGGCTCTGCGGGAGGCGACCGGCGAGGGCGTCCGGCGGCGAACTGGAATCGGACTGTGACCCTGGGTGTGACCGCGCAGTGGTCGGGTCGGTCGACCGATAACCTGCATGCGTGATCGTCGCCGCCGTTGTGTGCCCGCCCGCGCCGCTGCTCATTCCGGGCCTGGCCGACCGCTTGGCGTCGGCGTCCGGCGAGCTGCGCGCGGCCTGTGACCGGGCGGTCCGGACGCTGCAGGGCGCCGAGCGGGTGGTGATCATCGGAGCCGCGGCGGGCGCCGCCGTGGGCGTACTGCTGCCCGGCGACCTCGTCACCGCCGGCGGGCTGACCCGCAGCGATCGGCCGGTCGTTCCGCCGGTTCGGCTCGCCAGCGGTGACGACGATCCCGCGGCGTCGCACGTCGGAGGCGGGGCCGCCGTCACCGACACTGCCGGTGACGAGATCGCCTCGGCCGGACCCGGTCGTCGGGAGCCGCCGAGGGTCACCGTGAGCACCGCCGTGGGCGCGTCCCTGCTGGCAGCCGCGGGCATCACCGCCTCGGCCAGCGCCCTGCAGATCGCCACCGGCGCCGGCACCGCGCTGATGGACGGCGGGCGCACCGGGCTGTTGGTGATGGCCGACGGCGCCGCCTGCCACGGGGAACACGCCCCCGGGGCGCCGGATCCCCGCTCGGAGTCCTTCGACGAGGACCTCGTCACCGCCCTTCGCTCCGGCGACCCGCAGGCCCTGGCCGCCACCTGCGACCGGCTCGCCCCGCTGGCGCCCGCGCTGCGTGCCGACTCGCTGCCCGCGCTGGCCACCTTCGCCGCGCTGATCACCGACAGCGGGCCCGCCCGCGCCGAGATGCTGCACTACTCAGCCCCGTTCGGGGTGGGGTACCCGGTGGCGACCTGGCAGTGGGACTGAGGTCGGTGCCGCTCGGCAGGCTGGTAGTTGTCGCCGGGCCCACCGGCACCGGCAAGTCCGAACTCGGGCTGGTGCTGGCCGAGCAATTGGATGGCGAGGTGATCGGCGCCGACTCCATGCAGCTCTACCGTGGCATGGACATTGGCACCGCCAAGCTGCCGGTGGCCGAGCGCCGGGGGATTCCGCACCATCTGCTGGACGTGCTGGACGTGACCGAGACCGCGAGCGTCGCCGCGTACCAGCGCGATGCTCGGGCCGCCATCGAGGAGGTGTTGGCCCGCGGCCGCACCCCACTGCTGGTGGGTGGATCCGGGCTGTACGTGCAGGCCGTGATCGATGAGATCGACTTCCCCGGAACGGATCCGGCGATCCGCGCCCGGCTGGTACGCGAGCTCGCCGACTCCGGGGTGGAGCAGCTCCGAACTCGGCTGGCCCGGCTGGACCCGGCCGCCGCGGCGGCCATCGAGTCGAACAACGGCCGACGCATCGTGCGTGCCCTGGAGGTCATCGAGCTCACCGGGCGGCCGTTCACCGCGACCCTGCCCCGACCCGGGCCGCCGCGCTACGACGCCGTGCTGCTGTGCCTGGACCGCGATCCCGACGGGCTGGACGACGCGTTGGCCGCCCGGGTCGATCGCATGATGGCCGCCGGATTTGCCGATGAGGTCGAGGCACTGGAGCGGGTCGGGCTGCGCCGTGGGCTGACCGCATCCCGAGCACTGGGCTACCGCCAGCTACTGGCCGCGCGGGACGGTACGATCTCCGAGCGGCAAGCGGTGGCAGACACCGTCACCGCCACCCGGCGATTCGTGCGCCGGCAGCGGTCCTGGTTCGGTCGCGACAACCGGATGAGCCGGCTGGACGCATCGGACGCCGAGCTGAAGAGCGCCGCGCTGGGCCTGGCCCGCGCCGGGCGGCGCTGACCTCCGTAGGCTGGGCGCCGTGGCGCGCACATCGATCGCCTTCGTCAAGGGCCACGGCACCGAGAACGACTTCGTGCTGCTGCCCGACCCGGACGGCACCCTGGACCTGACCGCCGAGCTGACTCGGGCGCTGTGTGATCGACATGCCGGCATCGGTGCCGACGGCGCGATCCGGGTGGCGCGCGACGGTGCCGGCGGCTTCGTCATGGACTACCGCAACGCCGACGGGTCCCTCGCCGAGATGTGCGGCAACGGCGCTCGAGTGTTCGCGCGCTATGTGGTGGATGCCGGCTGGGCGGCGCCCGGCCGGGTCGAATTCGCGACCCTGGGCGGCCCGCGGTGGGCCGAACTCGGTGCTATCGGCGACGTGACGGTCGGGATGGGGCCGGTGCGGTTGGGGGCGGCGTCCACCGCCATCATCAGCGGTGACGAGATCGCTGGCGTGGCTGTCGATGTGGGCAACCCGCACCTGGTGTGCGCCATTGATCGCGACCTGGGTGGCGTCGATCTGACGGTCGCGCCGCGCGTCGATGGTGCGCTGTTCCCGGATGGGGTGAACGTCGAAATCGTGCGGGCCATCGGCCCGGACGAGGTGCGGATGCGGGTGCACGAGCGCGGAGTGGGGGAGACCCGGTCCTGTGGCACCGGCACCGTCGCCGTCGCGGCGGCGTACCTGGCGTCCCGCGGCCTGGCCCGGGGGACGGTGCGTGTGGGAGTGCCCGGCGGATCGGTGACGGTGACGGTCTCCGACGGGCAGCAGCGCACTGCCACCCTGACCGGCCCCGCCGTGCTGGTGGCGACCGGCGCCGTGCACCCGGAGCGACTACCCGGGTTGGGGTGACTCTGCCGCGGGTTCCGGGCCTGCCGTGCCCGGGCCGTCCACCGGTTCGGCCTGGTGCTCGGGCAGCTTGCGCAGCCGCCACAGCCCGCGGCTGGCCACCGGCAGCACCGACGCCAGCCCCGCGGTGGCGGCGATCCACAGGGTCGGCAGCACGCCGAGGTGGCTGGAGGCAATACCGCCGACGAAGGCCCCGATCGGGATGGTGCCCCAGATCAGAAATCGTGCCGAGGCGTTCATCCGGCCGAGCATCCCCGGCGGGCACAGCCGCTGCCGGAAGCTGACGGTGGCGATGTTGTAGGCCACCACCATCGCCATGAACGCGATCTGCCCCACGATCAGGGTGGGGATCGTCGGCAGCAGCGATGCCAGCGGGAAGACGAATGGCAGCGGCGCGAAGATCGCGGCGGTGATGATGATCGTGGCACCCTCGCCGATCCTGCGGGTCAGCGGCGTGACGATGAGCGCGCCGGCGAACCCCCCGATGGCGCCGACCGTCTCGATGATGCCGATAGTGACCGCCGACAGGCGCAGGTCGCGGACCATGTAGAGCATCAGCAGCGCGTTGGCGGCGCTGCCGGTCAGATTGCCGATCCCCGTGCAGGCCAGCAGCCGGCGCAGCAGTGGGTGGCGCACCACGAACGCCAGGCCCTCGGCGATCTCGGTGCGCAGCGGCCGACGCGTCTCGGGCGCCGGTGGGGTTTCCCGGTGCCGGATCCGCCACAGCGCCGCGGCCGAGGCCAGAAAGCCCGCCCCGTTGACCGCGATCACATCCGCCGCGCCCAGGACGCTGATCGCCGCGCCACCGGCAGCGGGCCCGGCTGCCCGCGAGACAGACTGGCTGGCCTGCAGTTTCGCGTTGCCCTCCACGATATGCTCGCGGCCCACCAGGAACGGCAGGTACGACTGGTAGCCGACGTCGAAGAACACCGTGAGCACGCCGACGGCGGTGGCCACTGCCGCGAGTTGGATGAAGGTGAGCCAGCCCAGCCACCAGGCCGCCGTCACCGACAGCAGCAGCAGCCCCCGGCCGATATCGGCGGCCAGCATGACGGCGCGCTTGCGCCACCGATCCACCAGGGCGCCGGCCGGCAGACCGATCACCAGGAACCCCAGTCCCTCCAGGGTGCCCAGCAGGCCCATCTGGAACTCGGTGGCGGCCAGCACCGTCACCGCCAGATAGGGCAGCGCGATGCCACCGAACGACGCGCCCAGCTGACTGGCGGTGTCGCCGACCCACAGCCGCAGAAAGTCCGGGTGGCGCCACAACGCGCTGGCGGTGATGCGGCGGAACCACCGGCGGGGTCCGCGGGTGTGAGCCGGCTCGCCGGTCTGTGCCGGCTCGGTCAATGCGGTTGGCTCGACCAACGCGGCTGGCCCGGCCAGCACTGCCGGTCCGCCGGCTGGGTGCTGGTCGGACGATGATGACGCCTCGCTGGTACCCACGGACGTCAGTCTGCGATGATCGATTGGGAAATGTCAATCACTCCTGCCACAGCAGGTGGCCGGTTCGCTAGTGTCACGGTATGAGCAGCGCGGCGCACTCGCTTGACGGCCTCGGAGCCGAGTTCGCCCGCCCGGAGCCGGGCCGGCGCCCGGCGACCGATGCGGAGCGGCGCGCCCTGGCCAGCGTGCTACGGCTGCGGATCCTGCGGCTGTGCCTGTATGAGCCGCTGACCAACCGGCAGATCGCCGACCGGCTGGAACGCAACCCGGCGACCACCCTGCACCATGTGCGGACCCTGGTGGACCAGGGATTCCTGGTGGCCGGGGACCCCCGGCGCGGCCGGCGGGGGGCCCGCGAGATTCCCTACCGGGCGACGGGCAAGTCGTGGTCGCTGGACATGGGCGCTGCCCCCGTGGCGAATACCCTGCTGCGGACCTTCCTCGCGGAGGTGGCCGCGGTCCCTGAGGCCGAGGTGGACGCCAGCCGGCTCGGCCTGCAGCTGTCACCCGAGCACGAGCAGGAACTGCGCGCCCGACTGGCCGCGTTGCTGGACGAGTTCGCTCGCCGGCCGCAGGACCCGGGTGGCACGCGGTGGTCGTTGTTCCTGGCCATCCACCCCGAACCGTGATGGGTGCCCGCAGGCTTGCCGGCCGGCCGCCGCACGCGAGCCGGGGATGGCGGGGCGCGACCGCACTCGTGACGGCCCCTTATTCGGTGGCCCGGCGTGGCACCCTGGTGGGGATATGACTTCTTCTTCTTCGGCCGATCCTCGGCACACCGTCACCGTCGTCGACCCAGCCTGGGACGGGCCCAGTACTGGGCCCAGCACTGCGGGCGAACGCGATCTCGCCGACCGCGCCGCGCTGCGCCGCGTCGCGGGGCTGTCCACCCAGCTCGCCGACATCACCGAGGTCGAGTACCGCGAACTGCAACTGGAACGTGTCGTGCTGGTCGGCGTGTGGTCAGGGCGGGATGCGGCCTCCGCCGCGGACGCCGACGCGTCGATGGCCGAACTCGCCGCGTTGGCCGAGACCGCCGGCTCAGTGGTGCTGGACGCGGTGGTGCAGCGCCGTCCACAGCCCGACCCGGCCACCTACGTGGGCTCGGGAAAGGTGGCAGAGCTGGCGGACATCGTCGCGGCCACCGGCGCCGACACCGTGATCTGCGACGGTGAGCTGTCGGCCGGGCAGCTGCGCAACCTCGAGGAGAAGCTGCGGGTCAAGGTGGTCGACCGAACCGCGCTCATCCTGGACATCTTCGCCCAGCACGCCCGGTCCAAGGAGGGCAAGGCGCAGGTCGAGCTGGCGCAATTGAACTATCTGCTGCCCCGGCTGCGCGGCTGGGGCGCGGCCCTGTCCCGGCAGCGCGGCGGCCGGGTGGCGGGCGGCGCCGGAATCGGTTCGCGTGGCCCCGGAGAGACCAAGCTGGAGCTGGATCGACGGCGCATCGGCCGGCGCATCGCGCAGCTGCGCGCCGAACTGGCGGGGATGCGACGGGTGCGCGACACCAAGCGGTCCACCCGCCGGGCGAATCACGTTCCGGCGGTGGCGATTGCCGGCTACACGAACGCCGGCAAGTCGTCCCTGCTCAACCGCCTCACCGATGCAGGCGTGCTGGTGCAGGATGCGCTGTTCGCCACGCTCGATCCCACGACCCGACGGTCCCGCACGGCCGACGGCCGGGTATTCACCATGACGGATACAGTCGGCTTCGTCCGGCACCTGCCGCACCAGTTGGTGGAGTCCTTCCGATCCACTCTGGAAGAGGTGGCGGAGTCCGACCTGGTGGTGCACGTGGTGGACGGGTCCGATGCCCGGCCGGAGGCGCAGGTCGCGGCGGTGCGCGAGGTGCTCGCCGATATCGACGCCGCTGACGTGCCCGAACTGATGGTCGTCAACAAGGTCGATGCGGCGGACCCGGTGACGCTGGCGCGGCTGCGGCATCTACTCCCGGGTGCGGTCTTCGTCTCGGCCCGCACCGGCGAGGGCATCGATGAGCTGGCCGAACGGCTGGCGGCGGCCCTGCCGGACCCCGCGGTAGCGGTGCGCGTGCTGGTGCCGTTTACCGCCGGCTCCCTGGTATCCCGGGTGCACGCCGAGGGCACGGTGCTGGACGAGCAGCACACTGCGGCGGGAACGCTGCTGTCGGCGCGGGTTCCCGAGCACCTGGCTGGGGCACTGGCCGGCTACGCGGCGCCCGATTCCTGACTTTGGCCCGGCCACGGCTGCTGCCGAGGCGGCGCTCGGCCGGGTTCGGTCGATGGCCCGGGCGTCCGGACGCCGGCGAATGTTCCGATCTGGTCAATTCCCGTGCCGCGCGGCGTCCCCAGCCACGCCTGGTTGGGTATGGTGGGGGCGATAGAGCGTATCTCTCTCCGCACTCGCGCGACCGCGTCCCGGTGAAACGAGCACGGTGAACGAGGAGGTAATCATGGGTGGCTTGGCCTGGTGGCATTGGGTATTGATCATCGCGGCGTTCATCCTGCTGTTCGGCGCCAAGAAGTTGCCGGATGCGGCGCGCGGTCTCGGCCGGTCGTTGCGGATCCTCAAGTCCGAGGTATCCGCGATGCACGACGACGACGACAAGGCCAAGGCTGCCTCGGAGACCGACGCGACCGCCACGGTGGCGACTCCGCCGGCGCAGATTGCAGCGAGCCCGGTGGCAGCGCCGCAGTCCGCTGCGCCGGCCACGCCACCTCCGGCGCAGACGACGGTGCCGGTGGTCAACGGGGTGCCGTCGAAGGCGGACTACCAGCAGTCCACCTGATCCTCTCGGTCGTGGCTCATCGCGGGGGCGCAGTCCCCGGGTGAGCGGATCCGCAGGTTCCACCAGGGCCCGCTCCCGGCCGACCGGGAGCGGGCCCTGGCACATCCCGACTCAGATCTTGCGGATCACCGCGACGACCTTGCCCAGCACCGTGGCGTCATCGGCGGCGATCGGCTGGAACGCGGCGTTGTGCGGGATCAACCACAGGTGGCCGTCCTGCCGGCGCAGCGTCTTGACGGTGGCCTCGCCGTCGATCATCGCCGCGACGATGTCGCTGTTCTCCGCGGTGGGCTGCTGCCGCACGACAACCCAGTCGCCGTCGGTGATCGCGGCGTCCTTCATCGAGTCCCCGACCACCCGCAACAGGAACGTGCTGCCCTCGCCGACGATCTCCTTCGGCAGCGGGTAGACGTCCTCGATCGCCTGCTCGGCCAGGATGGGGCCGCCAGCGGCGATCCGGCCGACCATCGGTACGTACGCGGGAGCCGGCCGACCGCCTCGGGCGGCATCGTCCGCCACCTCCTCGGCCGGCCGGATGTCGACCGCCCGCGGCCTGTTCGCGTCCTTGCGGAGCAGGCCCTTGCGCTGCAGCGCATCCAGCTGGTACGCGACGGACGACGGTGACTTCAGGCCGACCAGCTCGCCGATCTCGCGCACGCTCGGCGGGTAGCCCCGCTCGGCGATGGACTCCCGAATCACCTGTAGCACCTTGCGCTGGCGCATCGTCAGCGCCTTGCCATGGGAGTCTGTCTCCGGGAACGGGACGACCTCTCCGGTGGCTTGATCCTTCCGCGAGCGTGCCATGCCACACCTGCCTCTCCGCGCCACCTCGGCGCCTGTGCCTCGTAGAACCTGTGGTTCTCTTTATAACAATTCAAACACTAGTCCTACCCTACGACACTCTGGACCTACCCGGTGTCGTACCGCTGGTGTACAACTCGGTCAGCAGTTCGATAGAACGCTCGTTCGGCCGGAGCATACCTCCCCCGGGCGACCAAGGGCCTCCGCTGCCGGGGGCATGTCGAGCAGACGAGGTGCACGATGGCGATCCAGGTCGTACAGCACAGGGGCGGCCGCCGATTCGGGCCGACGGCGCTGGCCGCACAGCTGCCGCCGGCCAGCCAGGTGGTGCCGGCGCGACCGGGGGGCCGGGTCCCGGGCGACCCGGTGACGGCCGACCGATCACGGGTGCCAGAGCGGCGGCCGGTAGCGGATCGGCGCCCGGCGGCGACCAGGCCCCCCGGGCCGACGGCGGTCGGGGCGCCTGCCCGCGGGCGGCTTCGGGTGGCCGAGCGACCCTCGTGCCCCCCGGGAAGTTCGGCCGGTCCGTACCGGGTGAGCCGCTGGACGCGGCTGGCGATGACGGTGGTCGTCGCGTTCGCGCTCATCGTGGCGGCGGTGACGATGGCGACTGGGTCGGGCACCGTGCCGACCCGGCTCGTCACCGTCCAACCCGGCGACACCCTGTGGTCGATCGCGGCGCGGGAGGTGCCCGACATGGATCCTGCCGAGGCCGTGCTGCGGCTGGAGTCGCTCAACGAGCTGGCCGGCCCAGCGGTGCGGATCGGCGATGTGTTGCGGATTCCGGCGCGCTAACGCATGCCGCGGCCGACGCGCCGGATCGAATACGCCGGACACGCCCATCGGTGCTTGCGTTAACGCGTCGCGCGATCTAGCTTTGACCCCTACATCTTGTAGTTACACGGGTGTAAGTTGTCCACAGGTTGGGGTACCTCTCCACAGGGGCTGTCCCCAGGATGGCCCGGGTTGTGCACCGGATATGCACAGTTCGGTGCACATCGACCGGTGGCATCACGGAGCGAACGGATCGACGGCAGCAGTATCAGCAGCCGGTAGCGTGGGAGGGGAGTGGTGGCCGATGCGATGCCCGTTCTGTCGGCACGCCGACTCCCGGGTGATCGACTCCCGCGAGGTCGATGAGGGCCAGGCCATCCGTCGGCGGCGCTCTTGCCCGCACTGCTCGCGGCGGTTCACCACCGTCGAGGAGGCGGTGCTGTGCGTGGTCAAGCGCAGCGGCGCGACCGAACCGTTCAGCCGGACCAAGGTGATCGATGGCGTTCGGCGGGCCTGCCAGGGCCGGCCCGTCGACGAGGACGCGCTCGCCCTGCTGGCCCAGCAGGTCGAGGAGGCCGTGCGGGCCACCGGGTCCGCCGAGGTGCCCAGCCACGAGGTGGGCCTGGCGATCCTGGGGCCGCTGCGGGATCTCGACGAGGTGGCCTACCTGCGCTTCGCCTCGGTCTATCGGGCGTACACCAGCGCGGACGACTTCCTGGCCGAAATCCTGGCCCTGCGCGATGCCCACGACCACGGCGCGGACGACAGTGCGGTGCCCCACGGCGCCATGGGACATCCACCCCGCCCACCGGTCGGGGTGGGCTGAGGCAGTCTCGTCACCGCTGCCCGCCCCGGGTGCCATGGGTACCCATCTCGCATACGACGACCATCACCAGCACCACGGCCCGACGCCGGGGGACACATCACGATCGGGAAAGGATCGCCCACCATGACCGAAACGGTCGGCTCCGCCTCAGCGGCATCCAACGGCACGACATCCAGTGGGGGCACCGGATCGCGCCGCAAGAGCACGGCTCGGGGAGGGCTGCGGTTGCAGCGGCTGTACACCACCGAGGGCGTGCACCCCTATGACGAGGTGACGTGGGAGCGGCGCGACGTTGTGATGACCAACTGGCGGGACGGCTCGATCAACTTCGAGCAGCGCGGCGTCGAGTTCCCGGACTTCTGGTCGGTCAACGCCACCAACATCGTCACCAGCAAGTACTTCCGCGGTGCGGTCGGCACCCCGCAGCGCGAGTCCAGCCTGCGCCAGATCATCGACCGGGTGGTGACGGCATACACCACCGCCGGCACCGAGAACGGCTACTTCGCGACCGAAGACGATGCTCAGATCTTCGCCGATGAGCTCACGTGGATGTTGCTGCACCAGGTCTTCGCATTCAACTCTCCAGTGTGGTTCAACGTGGGGACCGATGCACCGCAACAGGTTTCGGCCTGTTTCATCCTCGCGGTGGACGACACCATGGAGTCCATCCTGAACTGGTACCGCGAGGAGGGGCTGATCTTCAAAGGCGGCTCCGGGGCGGGGCTGAACCTCTCGAGGATCCGCTCGTCCAAGGAGTTGCTGTCCTCCGGTGGCGGTGCTTCCGGGCCGGTGTCGTTCATGCGGGGAGCGGACGCCTCGGCCGGCACCATCAAGTCCGGCGGCGCCACCCGGCGCGCGGCCAAGATGGTGGTGCTGGATGTCGACCACCCCGACATCGAGGAGTTCATCGAGACCAAGGCCAAAGAGGAGAACAAGATCCGGGTGCTGCGCGATGCCGGGTTCGATATGGACCTGGGTGGCGCGGATATCGTCTCGGTGCAGTATCAGAATGCGAACAACTCGGTGCGGGTCTCCGACGAGTACATGCGGGCCGTGGAGTCCGGCAGTCAGTTCGGGCTGCGCGCCCGCAAGACCGGTGAGGTCATCGAGACGGTCGACGCCAAGGCGCTGTTCGACAAGATGACCCAGGCGGCCTGGGAGTGTGCCGACCCAGGCATTCAGTATGACGACACCATCAACGACTGGCACACCTGCCCGGAGTCGGGCCGGATCAACGCATCCAACCCGTGCAGCGAGTACATGCACCTGGACAACTCCTCGTGCAACCTGGCGTCGCTGAACCTGCTGAAGTTCCTGTCCGATGACGGCTCCTTCGACTCCGACAAGTTCTCCCGCGCGGTGGAGTTCGTCATCACCGCCATGGACATCTCCATCTGCTTCGCGGACTTCCCGACCGAGAAGATCGGCGAGACCACCCGCGCCTACCGCCAACTCGGCATCGGGTACGCCAACCTGGGAGCGCTGCTGATGGCTACCGCGCACGCCTACGACTCCGAGGGCGGGCGCACCCTGGCGGCGGCCATTACCTCCTTGATGCAGGCCACCGCGTACCGTCGGTCGGCGGAGTTGGCGGCCGTGGTGGGAACCTACGACGGCTACCTGCGCAACGCCGACGCCCACAAGCGGGTGATCCGCAAGCACGCCGCCGCCAACGACGCGGTGCGTCCCGTGGGCGGCAGCGACGCCGACATTCTGAAGGTCGCGTCGAAGATCTGGCAGGAGACTATTTCACTGGGCGAGAAGAACGGTTACCGAAACGCGCAGGCAAGCGTCCTCGCGCCAACGGGAACCATCGGGCTCATGATGGACTGCGACACCACCGGTGTGGAGCCGGATCTCGCGCTGGTCAAGTTCAAGAAGTTGGTCGGCGGCGGCTCCATGCAGATCGTCAACCAGACCGTGCCCCGGGCGCTGAAGTCTCTGGGCTACCAGGATGAGCAGGCCGAAGCCGTCGTCGAGTACATCGCCGAGCACGGTCATGTGGTGGATGCACCCGGTCTGCGACCCGAGCATTACGAGGTGTTCGACTGCGCCATGGGGGAGCGGTCCATCGCACCCATGGGACACGTTCGGATGATGGCGGCCATCCAGCCGTTCATCTCCGGCGCGATCTCCAAGACGGTCAACATGCCGGAGTCTGCGACGGTGGCGGATGTCGCTGAGATCTACACGCAGGGCTGGAAGCTCGGCCTGAAGGCGCTGGCGATCTACCGGGACAATTGCAAGGTCGGACAGCCGCTGTCGGCCAAGAAGTCGGGCGCCGACAAGGCGGCCGCGGCTGTGGCTGCGCCCGCCGAGCCGGGACGCCCGGTGCGTCGTCGGCTGCCCAAGAAGCGTCCGTCGCAGACGGTGTCGTTCACCGTGGGCGGCGCCGAGGGTTACCTGACCACCGGCTCCTATCCGGACGACGGGCTGGGCGAGGTGTTTATCAAGCTCGGCAAGCAGGGCTCCACGCTGGCCGGCGTGATGGACGCGTTCTCCATCGCGGTGTCGGTGGGTCTGCAGTACGGCATTCCACTGGAGAGCTATGTCTCCAAGTTCACCAACCTGCGCTTCGAGCCGGCCGGCATGACCGACGACCCGGACATCCGGATTGCCAGCTCGGTGATGGACTACCTGTTCCGGAGGATCGCGTTGGACTACCTGCCGGTGGACAAGCGTGCCGAGTTGGGCATCTTTTCGGCGGCCGAGCGCACCGCGCAGGTGGCGGCCCAGGCCGGTGGCGTGATCCCCGAGAGCGACTCCGATGACACCGGCGATGTCGCCGAGCGGGTGGAGGAGATGCGCACCTCGGTCGATGCCACGCCGCAGCCGACGGTCAAGTCCGAACGGGAGGCCAACGAGCGCGGCGCCCGCTCCACCGGCGCGGCCGGATCGTCCACCGAACTGTTGGAGCTGGTGATCGGCAAGTCCGCGGACGCGCCGCTGTGCATGACGTGCGGCACCAAGATGCGTCCGTCCGGTGCGTGCTACGTCTGCGAGGGCTGCGGCTCGACCTCCGGCTGCAGCTGAGGGTGGGTAAACCAGGCTTGTCCCCCAAGACGGCAATAAGCCTTCGTGTATCAAGAAGGATTTAGGTAAACCGAACACGATCCTCTGAAATGAGTGGCAACGAGTCCGCAAATGGCAAGCAACGCGAGCCCGGCCCTTCTACTCGAGGGGCCGGGCCTGCGGTGCGTGCGTGGACGCGAAGAGTAGCCCCGTCGTGCTGTCGCGCGTGACAGGGAGCAGGTGCCTGGCTCCGGCGTTGCGGCACCTCGAGCCGACACCGATGTCGGCGCAATCTCGTCAGATGAAGTGGGCTGCACAGGCCCAGAAAGAAACCTGCGGCCCGATCCTGGCAGACCGGGCCGCAGAGGCACCGACCAAGTGGCCGAGTGCGGGGCGTTCACCCGTATCTGACCACACCTGGTGCCGGCTTGTCCATACGGCATACGGGCGGAGGTAAAGAGAGATGGCAACGAGGAACACCAGGCAGACGATCGCGAAGGCTGCGTCGGCTGCCAGCAAGGTGCTGAACAGCCCGAAGGCGGGCAAGGCCGCGAAGTCGGCTGCCGCCAGCGCGTTGTCGCAGACGCCGAAGCGGAAGTGACCCTCGGCGGCCCTCCCTGTGGGGAGGCCGCCGCCTGGCCGTGCTGACCGGTACGACCTCTCTTCAACCTCTAGGAGGCCGCCATGCGGCGGACCGCTGACAGCTCGTTCTCCAAGTTGGACGAGAACCTCAACCTCGACCCGTTCGTGCGCCTGAAGGCGCAGAACGTCCACAACACCATCCGGGAGGACCTCGCGAAGACAGGCCTCATCGCGGGCAGCTTCCTCCAGGGCTCGTTCGCCCGGAAGACGATGCTGAAACCGCTCAAGGACGTCGACATCGTGTGTCTTCTCCCCGCATACAAATGGGGCTTGCTGTGCGGGCCTGACGGCCCGGGCGCGGCCATGGGGTCGTTCAAAGCACCCCTCAAGGACAGATGGCCCGACATTCAGTTCGACGTCGGCGACGAGCCGGCCGGTAAGGCTCTCCGATTGACGCTCACTGGAGTCGACTTCACGATCGACCTCGTGCCCGCTTTCGACACCGAAGATGATTACGTCCTCATCGGTGACCGATTCGACGGGACCTGGGAGCCAAGCAACACGCGCATCCAGCTGAAGCGGGTCTCCGATCGGAACCAAGCTACGGACGGCCAGTTTGTCCACCAGGTTCGCGAACTCAAATCCTTCACGAAACACCACGGTGAGCTCGGTTTCGTGACAGGCATTGTCATGGAGTCGCTGACATACGCCGTCGTCGACCGCAAAATGCTCGACAAGGACGCGGTCGCGGCGGTCCTCGAGCACGCCAAGGACGCCGTCAAGGGTCGGGTGCTCGAGCCCGCCGGGGAGGATGATGTCAGTGCCAAGTGGACCGCTGAGGAGCGGCAGACTGCTGCTCGAGTATTTGCAGATGCCTCCCACAAGGCTGCAGAGGCGATTGAGCTTGAGCGCGCGGGCGACATGGACGGCGCAATCAGCGTGTGGCACTCGATGTTCGGCGATGCCTTCCCCGAAGCGCCGAATCGGCCGGTCGCCGACGTGATGGCTGCGTTCGCTGCCGGCAGCATTTCGAGCGCCGGGCGGCCGAGCACCACGACCGCAGCGCGCCAAGCCTCGGCACCAGGACGGTCGTGGTTGCGCAGTTTTGGTGACGGTACGGTCTCGGTTTGCGATCAACCTGGCAAGTGGGCCTCGCGTTGAGCGACGTCCTGGAGGACCCGGCGCGTGTACGCCGGGTCCTCCAGGACGAGCTGTTCGGCGTGACCGTCGACCACCTCCTTCAGCCTCGATGCGGCGGCTTGGTCATTGACATCACGTTCGCACCTCTGCCCGAGCTTGCGCCCGCAGGCTATAGCGCCGAACGCGGTCGGGTGAGCGTCCGGCCTGACGGCGCCATCTATGCGTTCCCGCTTGGGTCGACGAATCGGACCTGGCGCCACCGCAACCCGTCGCCACTGGGACCCGCGTTCGGGACGCTCGCCGGTGACCTGTGCCTGTGGTACCCGAACGATCCGCGTTCGCTGCGTTGGGAATGGGAGGACGGTTTGGAGCAGTACATCACTCGCTTGCACCGTCACCTGCTTTTCGAGGAGTACTTTCGCCGCGAGGCCAAGTGGCCTGTGGAAGACGCTCCGCATGGTGAACCTGTCACCGGCGCTCACCCCATCCGCAGCGCATTCATGCGCGAGGAGGAATGCCGATGGGCGTCCTGACCGTCCACATGCTGGCCGCCGAGGCCGCTGGTGCACCCGCGGCGTCTAGCGGCGGTGACTCCACGAATGTCTGGGTCGTTGTCGCGCTTACCCTTCTCGGCTCCTCAGTCATCGCCGGGGTCATCACCAATGTGCTCGCAAACCTACACGCCACGGCGGCGTCGAGACGCGAGGGGTATGCGAACGCGGTCCGTTCACTCATCGCACGTGGGGAGTACCCGTACCGCGTGCGGCGTCGGGTTTCCGACGAGCCCGACGTACTCTCCGCTCTTGTGAGCAGAGGGCACGACCTCCAAGAGCAACTCGCTGCTTGTCGTACATGGGTCGCATCCGAACACTGGGCCATGGGCGAGTTGTTTGACGAGGCGCTCGCCGCGATCGATGCTGCCGTGAAACCAGCGACGGGGGACGCCTGGAATCAGGAACCCACCACGACCGCGAGCGGAATGAACCTCAACGGGTGGGGCCCTGGGGATCAATGGCCGCACATCGCGAAGTTGGAACGCGCCATCTCCTACCGGTTCGGCTGGCGCCGACTACTTTCGCGACGGCCATCCTTCTTCGGCGTGCACCGGCGCAACACGCCGTAACTCGGTAGTCAGAAAGTGATCCCCCAATAATTACGGTGATTTAAACGAGCGCAGCGCTCACATGGATTGCCGGTCGTTTGAGCGGGAGGAGCGTTCCCGTGGTCCACGAGGTCAAGGTTCGACAGCCGCTCACGCCCCTGGATCTCGGCATCGTTGAGCGGGCGCTCGGGGATGTTCCTCTCGACTTACGAACCAAGGATTACGTGCCGGCGCCGTACATCACCATCGACGGCCGGATCAACCCAGCGACGAGCTTCTACCTGTGGCATCACTGCCGGTCTCGTCCACACCTCGGTACCGCTACTCGCATTGCCGGCGACCTCCGGGGTTGGGTTGACTTCCTCGTCAACGAACGCAAGCACCCACCGTTCATAGACGAGCGCGACCCTGTGCTGATGGCCACTGAAGACGACTGGGCCGCCTTTACCGCCACAGCCAGTACCCGGAGTCTGAACCGCCCTGGGTTTGATGGAGACTCGGGCTATTTGATTCCGACCAGCATCTCGTGGTGGTTTTGGCCAGCATAGAACGCGTTCTCGAACTCGGCCGGTGGCACGTCACCGAGGTAGCCGTGCAG
>Ga0209916_1000313_pt1 | contig 86029 bp, 70 predicted proteins | sample ThiBio_1000_plan_FD_183956 | JGI IMG/M metagenome (GOLD analysis project Ga0209916, IMG submission 183956) | Wastewater bioreactor microbial communities from Cape Town, South Africa - Thiocy_solids_2 (SPAdes) | ecosystem: Engineered > Bioreactor > Thiocyanate-remediating > Anaerobic-Aerobic ... | reverse complement strand
TGGCCCGCGAGGACGGCATCGAGGTGGTCGAGCGCGACATCCCGCGCGAGTACCTGTACCTGGCCGACGAGGTGCTGATGTGCGGCACCGCCGCCGAGATCACCCCGATCCGCTCGGTCGACGGCAAGCAGGTCGGCGCCGGCAAGGCCGGTCGCGTCACGCTGCGCCTGCAGGAGCTGTTCTTCGGCCTGTTCGACGGCCGCACCCACGACAAGTGGGGCTGGCTGGAACAGGTCTGAGGGAAGCCCCTCTCCCCGTGGGAGAGGGGTTGGGGAGAGGGTACGGGCGGAGCGCGCTGCGGCAGCGTTCCTTGTGGTATTCAACGCGGCGCCCCGCACCCTCATCCGGCGCTGCGCGCCACCTTCTCCCGAAGGGAGAAGGGATCTTCGGCTCGCACCTCCCAAACGGGCCTGATACGAAAAACCCGCCTTCCGGCGGGTTTTCTTGGTTCACATCAGGTTGCGGCCGTGGAACAGTTCCTCGATCTCGCGCCGGAGCAGCGACTCGATCCGCTGGCGTTCCTTGAACGACAGGTCGTCCGCGTGCGACTCGAACAGGTAGGTGTCCAGGTCGAAGTCCTTGATGTGCATCTTGGTGTGGAACATGTTCTCCTGGTACACGTTGACGTCGAACATCTCGTACTTCTGCCGGATGTGCCGCGCCAGGTAGTCCTGCACCGAATTGATCTTGTGGTCGATGAAGTGCTTCTTGCCCTTCACGTCGCGGGTGAAGCCGCGCACGCGGTAGTCGCACACCACGATGTCCGACTCGAAGCTGTCGATCAGGTAGTTCAGCGCCTTCAGCGGCGAGATCACGCCGCAGGTGGCCACGTCGATGTCCGCGCGGAAGGTGGCGATGCCGTTGTGCGGATGCGTCTCCGGATAGGTGTGGACGGTGATGTGGCTCTTGTCCATGTGCGCCACCACCGCGCCGGCGATCGAATCACGGCCGAGCTTCTCCACCACCGGCTCCTCGGAAATGAGGATGGTCACCGACGCGCCCTGCGGATCGTAGTCCTGGCGCGCGATGTTGAGGATGTTCGCGCCGATGATCTCGGCCACGTCGGTGAGGATCTGGGTCAGGCGGTCGGCGTCGTACTGCTCGTCGATGTATTCGATGTAGCGCTGGCGCTGCTCTTCGGACACCGCATAGCAGATGTCGTAGATGTTGAAACTCAGCGCCTTGGTCAGGTTGTTGAAACCCTGCAGGCGAAGACGGGGAAGCGGTTTGACCACGAGCGACTCTCCATGGGCCATGGCGGCCGGCTGTAGAGGCGGGTTAGCGACAAGGGTCCCCGCGATTGGTGTGAAGCACAGGCTGGTGCCTGCGACCCTTGGTTGGTGGCATGCTCTCGACGTTGCCGCTGTCGAAAGACCGCGAAGTATGCGGCAAACGCGTCAGGAAATGAACCTGCAGCCAATCGGCATGTTTGCCATAATGCGGGGCAAGCTGACGTGATTGCGGTCACGCTTGCCGCGGAGGCGACAAGCGCCGCAGAACCTTGCCTGACCTGAGGAGTCGACGTGGCCCCACACCTGAAATACCAGTTGCAACAGGCCTTCGAACGCTCGCAGGCCCCACTGGGCTTCGCCCCCGACCCCGCCTCGATGGAGCGCTTCCTGGCGCTCTGCCACCGCCGGCGCTACCCGGGCAAGACCGCGATCATCCGTCCCGGCGATCCGGCCAACACGCTGTACTACGTGGTCGAGGGTTCGCTGGCGGTATGCACCGAGGACGAGCAGGGCCGCGAATTGATCCTCGCCTACATCAGCCGCGGCCAGTTCATCGGCGAGATGGGCCTGTTCGTGGAGCAGGCCCAGCGCGAGTCGGTGGTGCGCTCGCGCACGCCGTGCGAGATGGCCGAGGTCAGCTACGAGCGGCTGTTCCAGCTGATGGAAGGCCCGCTGCGCGAGGAGTGCCCCAAGATCCTGTTCGCGATCGGTGCCCAACTCACCAATCGCCTGCTGCGCACCTCGCGCCAGGTCAGCCGCATGGCGTTCATGGACGTCACCAACCGCATCTCGCGCACCCTGCTCGACCTGTGCGACGAACCCGACGCGATGACCCACCCGGACGGCACGCAGATCCGCATCTCGCGCCAGGAAGTGAGCCGCATCGTGGGCTGCTCGCGCGAGATGGTCGGCCGCGTGCTCAAGCAGCTCGAAGAGCAGCGCATGATCGACGTCTCCGGCAAGACCATCGTGATCCGCGGCACCCGCTGACCACGCCCGGCCGGCACCGCCACCGGTTCGCCTGAACCGGGTTTTTACGGCCGCCAGTCGAGCATGGTCTCCCGCCCCGGCTGCGAGACGGCGCTTGGATTTCGATCAGTTCTTCCTCTTCGTCGGCATCGGTCTGCTCGCCCAGGTGGTGGACGGGGCGCTGGGCATGGCCTACGGGCTGGTATCCAATTCGATCCTGCTGGCGCTGGGGCTGCCGCCGGCGGTCGCCAGCGCCACCGTGCACACCGCCGAGATCGCCACCACCTGCGCTTCCGGCGCCTCGCACGCATGGTTCGGCAACGTGCGCTGGCCGCTGTTCTGGCAGTTGGCGATACCCGGGGCGATCGGCGGCGTGCTCGGCGCCACCTTCCTCGCCAGCGTGCCCGGCGAGACGATCCGCCCGTTCATCAACGCCTACCTGCTGGTTCTCGGCGCGATGGTCCTGCTGCGCGCGTTCGGCAAGCGGCTGAGCCGGCACCGGGTGCAGCACACCGGCGTGCTTGGCTTCTTCGCCGGCCTGCTCGACGCGATCGGTGGCGGCGGCTGGGGGCCACTGGCCACCAGCACGCTGATCGCCCGCGGCGGTGGCGTGCGCCGGACGATCGGCTCGGTCAACGCGGCGGAGTTCGTGGTGACCACGTCGATCTCCGCCACCCTGGTGTGGCACGTCGGCATCGGCCACTGGCCGATCGTGCTCGGCCTGCTCACCGGCGGCGTCCTGGCCGCGCCGTTTGCCGCCTGGCTGGTGCGCCACCTGCCCGAACGCGCGGTGATGGCCGCGGTGGGCACCTTGATCGTGGCGATCAGCCTGGTGCAGCTGCTGCACGCGTAGGGCGGGCACCGCCCGCCATGTTTCATCCCATTGAGCACGAGCCGGCGGGCGGTGCCCGCCCTACGCGCGCCGAACTCCGGCCTTCACAACCACTCGACGCGGGTCAGCGTGCGGCCGAGTGCCTTCTCCACCTTCTTGCACAGTTTCGGCGTGCCGTTGACCAGCACCGCCTCGGTGGCCTGCCTGAGCATCGCCACATCGTGCATCGAATCGCCGTAGGCCACGTGCCAGGCGGCGACGCCGTGCTCGGCCAGCGACTGCACCTTGCGCCGGCCCACGTTGTGCCGGCGCGGGCGCAGGCCCAGCCAGCCGGGGCGCAGTTGCGAGGCGACCACTTCCACGCCGGCCAGCCCCAGTTCGCGCAGGATGCCGGTCGCCAGCGTCTCTTCGCAGCCGGTCACCACGATCACTCGATCGCCTTGCGCCTGATGCCGGCGCAGCCGGCTCAGTCCCTCGCGGCAGAATTGCTTCGGGCGTCGCGCCAGCACGCCAGCGAAGGCATCGGCGGCCACCCGGTATCGCGGCTCGCGCAGGCCCAGCAAGGCGATCCGCACCAGCAGGTACAGCGGCAGGCGGCGCGACAGCGGCCACGTCAGCAGCAACAACGGCGAGGCCAGCAAGGCCACCCCCTTGCGCCATGCCGAGCCGGCATAGCGGCTGCGCACGAACAGGGCGAAGGAATCGCCGTGGATCAGCACCCCATCGAAGTCGAACAGCACCACGCGCGGCGTGTTCTCGCACGGCGCGGCGACCGCGTCATCCCCCGGCGCGGCCGTGGCAGGTTCGACGGGGGCGCTCATGCGTTGGCGAACAACCGTCGCAGTTCGCGGCCCGGGTCCTCGGCGCGCATGAACGCCTCGCCGACCAGGAACGCCTGCACGCCGCCCGCGCGCAGGCGAGCCACGTCTTCGGGCGTGTGGATGCCGGATTCGGCAACCAGCACGCGGTCGTATTCGATCAGTTCCTGCAGCGCCAGCGAGGTTTCCAGCGCGGTCTCGAAATTGCGCAGGTTGCGGTTGTTGACGCCGATCAGCGGCACCGGCAGCGCCAGCGCGCGCTCCATCTCGTCCTCGTCGTGCACTTCGCACAGCACGTCCAGGTCGAGCTCGGCGGCGAGCAGCGCCAGCGGCAGCAGCTCGTCGTCGTCCAGCGCGGAGACGATCAGCAGGATGCAGTCGGCGCCGATCGCGCGCGCCTCGTGCACCTGGTAGGGGTCGATGATGAAATCCTTGCGCAGCAGCGGCAGCGAACAGGCCTTGCGCGCCTGCTGCAGGAACGCCTCGCTGCCCTGGAAGAAATCGGCGTCGGTGAGCACCGACAGGCAGGCCGCGCCGGCCTTCTCGTAACTGCGCGCGATCGCGGCGGGATCGAAATCGGCGCGGATCACGCCCTTGCTGGGGCTGGCCTTCTTCACCTCGGCGATCACCGCGGGCAAGCCAGCCTCGATCTTCGCCTCGATGGCAGCGGCGAAGCCGCGCGTGTCCGGCAGGTCGGCGATGCGCGCGCTCAGCTCGGCCAGCGGGACCTTGCTGCGGCGCTCGGCGACTTCTTCGGCCTTGCGCGCCAGGATGCGATTGAGGATGTCGGTCATGGCATCTCGCTCGGGTGGGGTGACGGGTGCATCGTAGTCGGCCACGACGCGTGGTGTAACCGCACCGTGTTTACGGGACTCCCGCCAGACGTCGCGTGGCGGCCACGAAGGCCTGCATTTTCGCATGCGCGGCGCCGCTGGCGATCGCCGCACGGGCGCGTTCGATGCCGGCGCCGATGTCCTCGACCACGTCGGCAGCATACAAGGCCGCGCCGGCGTTCAGGCACACGATGTCGTGCGGCACGCCGGGTTCGCCGTGCAGCGCACCCAGCAGCATCGCCTTCGATTCGCCGGCGTCCTCCACCCGCAGGTTGCGGCTGGAGGCCATCGCCAGGCCGAAATCCTCCGGCTCCACCTCGTACTCGCGCACCACGCCGTCGCGCAGTTCGCCGACCATGGTGGCCGCGCCCAGCGAAATCTCGTCCATGCCGTCGCGGCCCCACACCACCAGCGCCCTGCGCGCGCCCAGCGCCTGCAGCACGCGGATCTGGATGCCGACCAGGTCCGGGTGGAACACGCCCATCAGGATGTTCGGCGCGCCGGCCGGGTTGGTCAGCGGGCCGAGGATGTTGAACAGCGTGCGCACGCCCATCTCGCCGCGCACCGGCGCCACCACCTTCATCGCCGGATGGTGGTTGGGCGCGAACATGAAGCCGATGCCGGTCTCGGCCAGGCACGCGGCGACCTGCGCCGGCGCCAGGTCGATCGACGCGCCCAGCGCCTCCAGCACGTCGGCGCTGCCGGACTTCGACGACACGCTGCGCCCGCCGTGCTTGGCGATGCGCGCACCGGCCGCCGCGGCCACGAACATCGACGCGGTGGAAATGTTGAAGCTGCACGCGCCGTCGCCGCCGGTGCCGACGATGTCGAGCAGGTGCGCATCGTCGCCGATCACCGGCACCGGCGCGGCCAGCTCGCGCATCACCCGCGCCGCGCCGGTGATCTCGCCCACGGTTTCCTTTTTCACGCGCAGGCCGGTGATGATTGCCGCGGTCATCAGCGGGCTCACCTCGCCGCGCATGATCTGGCGCATCAGCGAGATCATCTCGTCGTGGAAGATCTCGCGGTGCTCGATCGTGCGCTGCAGGGCTTCCTGCGGCGTGATGCCGACCACGCTCATGCCGCCAGCTTCCGTCGCGGCAGGCCGAGGAAGTTGGCCAGCAGGTCGTGGCCGTGCCGGGTCAGGATCGATTCGGGATGGAACTGCACGCCCTCCACCGGCAGGGTCTTGTGGCGCAGGCCCATGATCTCGTCGATCGAGCCGTCCGGGTTTTCCGTCCACGCGGTGACTTCAAGGCAATCCGGCAGCGAGGACTGCTCCACCACCAGCGAGTGGTAGCGCGTGGCCTCGAACGGATTGGGCAGGCCGGCGAACACGCCCTGGCCGCGATGGATCATCGGCGAGGTCTTGCCGTGCATGATCTTCTTCGCGCGAATCACCTTGCCGCCGAACGCCTGGCCGATCGCCTGGTGGCCCAGGCATACCCCGAACACCGGGATCTCCCCGGCCAGCTCGCGCAGCACGTCCAGCGACACGCCCGCATCGTCCGGCGTGCCCGGCCCCGGGGAAATCATGATGTGCGAGGGCTTCAGCGCGCGGATGCCGGCCACGGTGAGCGCATCGTTGCGCACCACCCTCACCTCCTGGCCCAGCTCGCCCAGGTACTGCACGAGGTTGAAGGTGAAGCTGTCGTAGTTGTCGATCATCAGGAGCATGGACGATGTATCCGCATGTTTTGAAAGGGCGCTCGACGGAAGATCGGTTCCGTTACCCGCGTACCTGCTCAATGCTGAGGCAGCTCACGCAGGCGTCTGAATCGCTCCGCCCGGTCATTTTGGCACGTATTACTGGGCCGCCAAATAACCTTTGGTCCTCTGTAATGCCCGAGACCTTCTTTTCTTGTCCAAAGCGACAACGTCGCCAGCCGCGCTTTGATCGTCGCGACCCAAGCGACACTGTCTGTCGTAACCGTGGATAGGATGACCATCACCAAGACTTCCTTTCCACAGGTTCGTCGATGCCTACGCCCACCGTCACACGTCTTTCCAAATCACGTATCGTCGACGGCCTGCAATGCGAGCGTCGGCTTTGGCTGAGCACGTATCAGCGCGACGCGATGGAGATATCTCCCGCGAACCAGGCTGTTCTCGATACCGGCAACGAGGTCGGCGATCTGGCCAGGGAGCTTTACGGCCCCGGCTTGCTGATCGGTCACGTGGAGAACACACCCATGGCCCTTGCCGAGACAGCCGAAGCGCTACAGGGAAAAGGCAAGCGTCAGACACTTTTCGAGGCAGCATTCCAACACAAGGATGTCCTGATCCGCGCGGATGTCCTGAAGCCCGTCGCGGGCGGCTACGACCTGATCGAGGTGAAATCCTCCACCTCCGTGAAGGACTATCACCTGATCGACTGCGCTATCCAGGCCTGGGTGATCCAGAACGCTGGCATCAAGCTTCGCCGCGTGTATCTGGCGCATATCGACTCTACGTTCGTTTACGAGGGCAATGGCGACTACAACGGCCTGGTGGTGGCCGCGGACATCACAACCGAAGCGACCAACCTCATGGAGCAAGTACCCACATGGGTCCGCGGGCTTCAGAAAATTCTTCGTGGCAATGAACCAGCCATCACTACGGGCGAACAGTGCTCCAAGCCTTTCGACTGTCCCTTCTTCGAGCATTGCCGGTCGCAGGAACCCGAAGGGCCCAAGTATCCCGTCACGATCCTCAAACGATCCGCAGCACTCATCCGTGCGCTTTTCGATGAAGGCTACGTGGACCTCCGGAAGGTTCCCGTCGAGAGGCTGACCAACCCCATCCATCAGCGTATCCGCAAGGCCTCGGTGACGGGACGCTCCTTTCTGGATCCGGCCGCTGCCGAACAACTCGACGAGCTCGCCTACCCTCGCTACTACCTCGATTTCGAAACCATCAATTTCGCTATCCCGCGCTGGGCTGGCGCACGCCCCTACCAGCAAGTCCCATTCCAATGGTCATGCCACATTGAACAGCGCGATGGCAGCCTCAACGAACACGCCTTCCTCGATTTGAGCGGCGACGATCCGACGCAGGGCTTTGCGGAGTCCTTGCTGCGCTCGCTCGGTAAACGTGGCCCCATCCTCGTCTACAACAAGAGTTTCGAGGCTGGGAGGGTCACGGAACTGGCTGACTGGTTTCCGGACCTGGCAGATGCCTTGATGGGCCTGAACAAACGCATGGTGGACCTGTTGCCCATCACGCAAAAGCACTACTACCACCCCGCCATGCTGGGCTCGTGGTCGCTCAAGAAGGTATTGCCTACCATTGCACCTGAGCTCGACTACGGCGAGCTGGACGATGTCGCCGACGGCGGCCAGGCGCAACTGGCCTATCTCGAAGCCATCCATCCGGAGACATCTGTCGACCGACGCGCCACCTTGGACACGGCGCTGCGCCGTTACTGCGGCCAGGACACGATCGCGATGGTTCGCCTCCTACGGGCTTTGGCTGGCCGCTGATCCGTTTCGTACCGGATGCCATTCCGGCACATCCCACTTCTACAAGAGCAAGTTCGCCATGCAGACGATTCACGGTTTCCCGCTCGAACAGGTCTTCCGCGAGGCGCACCTTTCCCGGCTCGGCGCGACGCTCGACGAATTCCAGAAGAACCCTCAAGGCACCCTGGAGAAATGTGGTCAGCACGACGCCATCACGATCATGCGACTTGGCCACCGCCCATTGCTCTCGGTGCAGGTCCGCCTGCGGGAGACGCTGCTGACCCAATGGCGTGCCGAAGGCACCTGGGACGACTCCCTGATGCTTCATTCCACTTCCTCCACGAACCGCTTCCGCCTGCGCATGCGGCAAGCCATGGGCGGCATGCTAGATACGGTGAAGCAAAGCCTGACCAAGCATGGTCGGGCGGCGACAACCGGCCACGTTCAGGGCCAAGTCGTCACACCCAGCATAAAGCGACACCAGATGTCGCATGGCATGACATGATGGCGTCAGACTCTGATCGGGGAAGCCAGATCCTGGAAACCACATGAACGATACCTCGCTGCGTTACCTGGAGATGTTGAAGCAGATTCCCCGCCTCCCGAACGGCATCACGGCGACGGATTTGCACCGCAGATTGCAGAGCCTCGGCCATGAGATCGACAAGCGCAGCATCGAGCGGGATCTCAACAAGCTTTCCGGCATGTTTCCTCTGACCAGCAGCGAGGGCCGCCCCGCGTTATGGAGCTGGGCACGCGAGGCCGACCTTACCCACCTGCCCGCCTTGAATCCTGCGACCGCGCTGACTCTGGAACTGGCTTATCGCCATCTGGCGTCGCTTTTGCCGCGCAGCGCCCTCGTCGCGCTGGAGCCGCTGTTCAAGTCCGCGCGCAAGGCGCTGGATGAAACCTCCCAGACAGCGTTGGCACGTTGGTCGGACAAGGTGGCTGCCGTACTGGACAACCAGCCGCTGATGCCGCCAGCCATTTCCGCAAGCGTTCATGAAGTCGTGCATGAGGCCCTGTTGGCGGAAAAGCGCCTTGAGATCAGCTATCGGGCCGCCGGTCAGGAGCGCGCCAAACGCTACCCGGTCAACCCGCTGGGCCTGGTTGGTCGTGGCGGCAGCTACTATCTGGTGGCAACGGCCCGCGACTATCCAGAGCCTCGCATCTTCGCTTTGCACCGCATTCTTTCAGCCACGCTGCTGGACGAACCCGCCACCAAGCTGGCTGGCTTCAACCTGCGGCATTACGTCATGGAAGAACGCCGTTTCGAGTTGCCACTTGGCGGCGATCTCAATCTCGAACTGCGCGTCTCCCCCTGGCTGGCGGATTACCTGGACGAACGAAAGCTATCGCCAGACCAGACACTCGCGCCTATTCGCGGCCGCGAGGAGCAACGCCTCAACGCTACCGTGGCCAATACCGACCAACTGCGCTGGTGGCTACGCAGCTTCGGCACCGCAGTGGAAGTGCTTCGACCGCTGGCGCTGCGCCGGGAAATGGCAGCAGAAGTCGTCGAATTGGCCAAGACGTACTGCGCCCGAACCTGACATGCCAGACCTCATCGAACACATCGACCAGACCACCAGCCGGTTGGTACGAAACATGCTGAAGCTCCATGGCCAGAACCTCTGATGCACGCTTGAGGTGCGAGACAGACGCGCCATGACCCATTCGGACGAGCTTGTATCAATCTCACTGATCGCCTGGCTCGTAGCTCGGGACATTCACCTACGTCCCTCCCGCGTACGGATCACGGAATATCCGCCCCTGCATAGCCCCGAGGAGTGGCTTGGCGGCATCTCCATCCGATCCTGGGAGTGCGGCGACAAGACGTCGCCTCACGTGGGCGAGTGTGGCTTTTCCCAGATTGTTGGAAGCCAGCGGTTCAAGGCGTACTACCTGTGGGGACCCCTGATCGGTGGGGAATACTTGCTGGAATGGCTTCCGGAACGAAGTAGCTTCGAAGTCTCCTTGCTGAGCTTCACCTGATCGACGGCACCCCATTATTACGATAGCCGTGAACCTCACCGGGCTCGGTATCCTCAGCGAAACGTGCCGGAGCAGTCCCCTTAGTGCCACCGTGTGCACCCCGTCTCCTGCTGGGTCGCCCCCTGGAGAGCAAGCTGACACGATTTTTAACAGCAGTCTCAAACCTTGCAACTACCATGACTAAGATGGGTTGACCTACCTCCAGTTCCATCATTGGAGGCAGGCTACCCGGGCGCTACACGGAGAAGGTCCCCATGTGTGGTTTTTGCATTGAGTCAGCGCACTTTGAAGGCGAGTTAGGTGGATCGCATCTCTTCGACCGAGTCCTACGCCTCATGGAAGAAGACCACTGGCGAGACTACTACCTGACGCTGGATGAGCCAACAGAGTGGGAAATTGTGATTGCCCTTTGCCGGGACCTCGACGACCGTAAGCGCCTCAGGCTCCGATTTGAAGATGATGGATTGATCTTTAGCGCGCTGCAGCAGGAATGCTGCCTTGGGCTACTGGGCCCATTCGCACCGAGCCCTTCTGCGCTTGTTTCGCTGGAGAAGCTGCTCAAAGACGGGGCCACCGATCGATTCGACGTTTCGCCTGTGGTGAGCGAGTTCGTCAATCGATACTTCGTCCTTCCATTGGGACATCCGCTTGCCCTTGAAGGGGCTTGGCCAGCCTGGGAACCGGAACGGGAGCCATTCCTTGTGGCCTGGGCCTATCTGGGACTCACTCTGACGAGCACCGACGCGGCCAATGCTGCAGCGGTTCGTGCCATCCCCTTCCTGGACTTCAAGCAGGTGCCATCATTCCTTGGCTTTGAGCTTTGGCTGCAACGCCGAGTGTTGACATTGCTGGTCGAGACGGAGGGCGTGGGCGTGTTTCGCGACAAAGAGCCGATCAGACGGGCAATCCTCGATAGCACTCGGAGGGCTCTCCTGCGCAATAATGCGATGGCGCACGTGTACAGGGACCTGAGTAGCATTCGTTCGTTGCCAGATTAAGTTGTCTGCGGCCTTATTTGCCTTCTCCCGAGCCATGGGCTCACTTGGCTATTTCTTGAGAGCAGCCGCAAGGCGGGCGAGAGAAACTCCCCGTGCACTTGGATGCGGAACATATAGCAGTCTGGAATCCATACCAATGAGCTTGCGCACCATCTTCTCGGCGACCCTTCCGAACACCACAATTCGCTTGTAAGAGCGCTTGTGGATATCTGTTTCCAACCATTTGGAACACGCCCCCAGCACCTCGGCTGGTGGCGACCTATCGCGAGAGCTTAGATCGACCTCAGCACCGCGCTTACCCGGAAAGCACTGGACAGCGTTGGTGATGTTGAATTGCCCTCTATCACTTCCAACGAGTTCGAATGCCTTTGCCATCTTGGCAGCGGCCGACCGCGGATTGGAGCTGGAAATGGGCTTACCCGTCTTCCACTCTTCGATACCCGGCGACTGGAACACAAGCAGGGTGTCGCTACCACTGTCTTCCATCGACAGCGGGCGATCTGGAATGGCTCGATCGGCCTCAGTTAGCTGCCTTCCGCAAGCGTAAGGGCAGTCGGAGCAGTGTTCATAAGACGACGGCATGGCCTGACTCAACTCCGAGCGATGGTTCTTATAGTCTAGCGCTGGGATCCCAATCGATCACAGCGCAGACCTAGCTACTGACAGTGGGCGCAATGCGAGGTAATCGGCAATATCGTCCGTCACCTCGACCGCGCCAGCCAGCCCACCACGTGCAAAACAGTGCAAAGCAAATTAGCTGTGGTAGAGATAGACGGCCCTCGGGCTACCTCCCGTTCATGCAAGTCGTCCCCGTCCTGTATCGCCTCTACTCCGAGCCGATCCCGGTATAAGGTTCGAAGCGCCGCGAGTCGTAGTGGAGCAGGCAGAACTCGTCGTCCTCGTCCAAAAAGCCAAGGATGATGCCCAAGCACTCGCGGAAATAGATCGAACCCGACTCGAACGTGGTGTCGATGACCGGTTGCTCCAGTACCTCGACTACCATCATCGGTACGTCGTAGTCCGGCATCCTACGATTCTTCATACCCGGCTTCCACTGCACCAACATGCCCGGCCGGAGAGCTTTTTCGGTGCCGCTTGAGAACTTACGAAAGCTAGCTGCCAATTCCGCGCAGTACCTTCGCGCGGCCATGTCCTTCTCATCGGCGTTAACACCAACCAGCTTTAGCGAGCGGCCTTCGTGCGTTGCGTTTTCCATGCTTACCTCCATCGTTTGATGGAGACCATGATGTCGTCTCTTGGCGACAGGCCGTGTCGCCTCAACCAAATTCACCAGCACGCAAGCATGCCGACATTGTGTGTCGCCACGAAAGCGTAGTCTCCCGCAACTTCCTTTTTGGAATCATGAGTGTGCGTAGGGGTGTTGCCATTAAACCGTGTGGCGTTTATCCGAGGTTGTCTCACGCCATCTCTCTTCTCTTCAGCTTTACCCGGTGAAATCAGCCACCGCCACATAATCGTCCGTTATTACCTCAGGCATTCTACACTACGCCCCATATGGACCTAGGCAAGTTCTTTGATTCGAAGTTCTCTAAACAACTCAACGGACATTTTTACCCAGCGGCCGTAGATTAATTCGTAGACATACTTCCAATGATATTCGCTAATTTTTGATTGGTCGATCCAGTCCTCATTGAAATTCACCCACTTCTGCTCGCAAAATGAATTTTCAAGCAAGTACGATTTTATACTTTTCTCGATACAATCTGGAAGGGCGGAGTTCAATAACTTTCTGTTTGTGTCATTGATGGAAAGCTTCATGGCCGGGAGATCATCCTGGTCAGAGCGATTCAATTGAAATGGCCACGCCCTGAAATTGCAAGGCTGATTATAAATATCTTTTAGTGGCGCCGGAATGTTTCGCTTATTTTTTACGAGATTTTCGGGGGCAATGTGATCCCAATCGAAAGGGACATCCGTGTCGTCCAAACGGAACAGGTGATCCCTGAAGAAGCGTGGATCCGACAAGAACCTCCTTTGTATCCACAATAGTAGGTCTCTGTTGCACATCACATTCTCGAAGAATTCGATGTACCCCATATTCTGGAATTTTTCACCCCAGATGTTTGAATTTCTCTGAACCTTGCCCATAACGCCAAAGAAGCGTGATTTCTTGGGTATGGGCTTTAACTCAAATCTCGGCTTGGAGTCGTGATCATCTTCCTTGCCCATCGCCACGGAAATCAACTTGTTGCTCCACATTTCCTCGATCTGAAACGTCTTGACGCTCCCCCATACCTGCTCTAGAAGCTTGTTATGACGACTCCTTACATCCTTTCCATGCCACATGAAAATCAGGATAATGCCGATCATTTTTCGATGTTCACCGCTTCCGTAATTGAAGACGTCTGGCCTTTTGTTGCCACCAAACAACAGGCGGTACATCAGCATGAACATTATTTCGCCTTGGGAAGCAGCAGCCACCTTGATAAGCAATGGGTAGGGCAGGCGATAGTCAGCAATGGATTCTTTGTAGCCATTCATTGCTTCACCGCATTTTAGTATAGATCGCACGTGCACAAGCAATCCACTGATCAGTATTTTCTTGTCAATAAAATTGACGAAATTCTTGTGGTTGCGCATTTCCCGTTGAAACTGCTTTGGCTTGATTCGAAGATTGATCGAGTCCTCGTTGATACTTTTCTGATACAAGCGAAATGCGATCGTTATAAATCTGGCAGGCTTCATGATGCCTTCGCAAGCCGCCTCGATCCTTTTCTGAAAATCTTGACCAACTTTTGCCTTAATGATGGAATAGTTTAATTCCTCGCCACCGAGCGGTGTGCCCGCTGAATTCAAGCGAACAAAGACCTCTTCTATTTCATCACTTTCTTCTTTGTCGATGTTGCCATCAGTATCCGATGGGATACCATCATAGTCTGAATTCGATACAGAGCTGTCATCTTCAAGCATGATTTCAGGAAGCGGCTGCATGGGAATAGTGTATTCGTCAACCATTTCCTTTATTTTTTTGTATATTTCCTCAACAGTGTATATCTCGTGTCGTCGTACCGACTTGTTACTTATAGATAATTTATGGTCTTCAAGCCAAGTTCCAATGCGAGCCTCGCTTGTGACCCTTGAAACGCTTTCAACCCAGTGCAGCAGATCCTGCCTCAACTGGCCAAGTCCAGTGCCTTTAAGGGCCGCCTGCGTGAAGATGTTTAGCGGTAATGGACCGGCAGCATCCCAAGGATAAGCTGACTCCAACACATCATCGGCAAATGGATCGCTTTTTTTCCAAAGCTTCAATGCTTGCAATTTATTGGCGGTTTCTATTGGCTTTGTGTTGTCGGTGCGCTGATACCCCCAAGGATGGGATCGGGTGATCACGCGAAAAGCATATGCTCTACCCTCTGTATCAGGGTCAGGTTTTCTCATGTCGATAAATATCCTGACGCTCTTGGTTGACGAGCGAAGAACATCGGCGTCCTTGTTTGCGCCTTCAATATTGGCAAAGCCAAGGGCAATCGAGGTGATTCGCTGCTGGCCGTCAAGTAATTGAAAGACATTATCACCATTGGATCTAGTGATAATGGCTCCTGAAGGATATTTTCGGAGAAGCGAATCCCAGAGAATTTCTATTTGACTGGGCTTCCAGACAAATCCCCTCTGGACGTTGGGCAAGTCAAGACGATTTTCGTTAACCAAGTTGATCAACTTTTTAATGCTCAAGAATTCTGCTTTGTCCATTTTGCTCGTCATGCCTCGCGTTGTTGACCAGTTATGGATAGTCTTGGGATCCAAGGGTTTTAGCGATCAGCATGTCCCGCTGCTTTGTCTGGGAGAATATCCGTGCGGCATCGCCTCTTCAACGATGGCGATTGAACCCGACCAACGATTCCGATATCACGACGCCCCGCTTTGCTTTACTTTGCGGGACGGTTTAGAGTCTGGTGGCCCCAGCGACTCAGTGCACAAACCCAATCCCGGGCTTGGACACCGCCTTGAGCGCCGTCTCAGCCCTCAGCGCTTCAACGAGCCCACCAAAGCTGCCCGCAGGCCGAAACCGCTGCTGCCGCATCACGGCAGCGAAGTCGCCGGGCGTGATATGGCTCAAGTGCTTAACCGCAAGGCGCTCCACGTCCGTGGGCATGGCCAGTCCAACGTGTGCGCAGCAGCGCCTCAACAGGCCTAACGCCTGCTGCACTTGCAGGTAATCGAACTTCACCTTCAAGTCGAAGCGCCGCAGCGCCGCCTGATCCAGTCCGCCCATCAGGTTGGTCGACGCCACGAACACGCCCTGGAAGGTTTCCATTTGCGTCAGCATCTCGTTGACGAGGGTGGCTTCCCAGCTGCGGCTGGCACCCTCTCGGTCGCGCAGGAAGCTGTCCACCTCGTCGATAAGGAGCAACGCGCCATCACGTGAGGCCGCACGAAAAGCCGCGGCGATGTTCTGCTCGTTCTCGCCAACGTAAGGCGACATCAGATCCGAGGCACGCTTCACCAGCAGGGGTATGTCCAACTGATCGGCCAGCCAACGGCCGTAGGCCGTCTTGCCCGTGCCGGGTGGCCCGTACAGGCACAGACGTGCTGAGCGCGAATCCTTGAGCCGCTCTGCGATGGCTGCCAAATCCACATCCGCGTTGATGAAAGCCGGGTCGTAGATATCAGGCAACTGTTGCGCGTCCTTGCCTCCCACACGGGTGTGTCCCTGCGCCGCCAGCGTGCTGTCCACAAGATGCAGCAACACTTTCCCTGCCCGCTCCCGCGGCAGGCTGGATCCCAGGCAGCGCATGACGCCATTGGCTTGCGCCACCACGGCCGGCGCAAGCCTTTCCTCCTGCGCCAGTCGCCGAACGACGCCGTCTTCGACCGCGTCCGCACAGAGCGCGCGGACGATGCGTTCGCGTTGCGCTCTGGGCGGAACGGGAACTTCTACCACCATGTCGAAGCGGCGGATGAAGGCAGGGTCCATGTCATCGACCCTGTTGGACAACCACAGAGTCGGGACAGCATTGCCCTCAAGCAGACGGTTCATCCACGCCTTGTGCGACCTGGCCGTGCTATCGCGCATCAGACCACCGTCATTGAACACGTCTTCCGTTTCATCGAAGACGATCATCGCCCCACGGCTGGCAAAGAAGCATTGGCCTGCGCGCACGGCGCGGAGGCGCTTTTCCGCATCCAGCGGATCGCCATCCTCATCGGCACCGGCCACTTCGAACAGCTCACAGCCCACCACGGCAGCAAGCACCCGCGCCAGTTGGCTCTTGCCCGTGCCCGGCGGCCCATGCAGGAAGATGTTCACGCCGGCACGGCTTTCCCGCAACACCTGCTTCAGATAGGGCACAAGGATGTCGAGCGGGGTGCCCAGATGCGGGTAATCGGCCAACGTCAACGCCGCCTGGGAAGCCACCTCCACCTTGCCGCGAAGCAGTTCGATCGGGTCCGCTTCCTCGCCCAGCATGACGTCCACAAAGTTGCCAGAGATGACATCCAGTCGGTTTCTCAGGTCGAAGCAGCTATCCCTGTCCAGCTTCACCAAGCCAGACCGTGATAGCACGCTTCGGCTGGAAAACGCATTCCGGACATGGGCTTCCGGAAGGCAAAGGATGCTGGAAAGACTGGCATACAGCTGCTGCAGGGATAGATCGCCGAGGTAACCTGCTGCCGCGACCAGGTGCTTGTCACTGTGGATCATGACGGCGAAGGCAAGCACGGCCTGCTCGATCGCGTTCAAACCGATCAGATCGGCCATGCGCCGGATGTTTCGACCCAGTGTCTCGGGCCAGTGACATTCCCCTGCCACCCGCTCGATCTCACGATGACGACCCCGCAACTCGGCGATCACCTTGCCCTGGTTGAATTCCTCGCCCTGCCTATCCACCCAGTTTTCCGGGCCCACGACCCTGGCCACGCCATCGTTCTCCAGGTACTCCCTCTGGACAAGCCCGCGAAAGCCATGCAGCGGCACGAGGCACCGCAGCATCCACAGACGGACGATGGCCGGAGCCTCGGCATCCGCCACGGAATGATCGAAGATCGAGCGCCTTTTTCTTGTCTTGATGGTCATGGAAACAGCCCCTTTGCTCCATGCCATCATCCACATCGAAGCGACACATAGCGTCGCCTCTTGCCCTGCCGTACGCCCATTTACCGGGGCGCTGTTGACGCGAGTCCCCGGCTAAACCACGGGATAGGCAATGGCCTCGAATTCGTCATCCTCGGCCTGCATCATCACCTCAAGCATGATCGGCACCAGCGTCCCAAGGATCGCCACACCATCCTTCACCTGTGCCCGATTGGTCTTTCCTCCCCACGTGGCACCGCCGTGCACCAACTGGTTCCGGAGCACGTAGAGGCGATCCAGCACGATGGAGAGCAGCGTGCCCGTTTCCTTGCCCATCAAGGCCTTCATGGCGACCTTCTTGCTGGAAACGAAGGAAGCCTCCCAGGCCCCGCTACCATCATGCTCGCGCAACGCGCGCCAGAACGGCTCGAAGACATGCTTGTTTTCGACCAGCGTGCGGATGGGACCGCTGAACTGGCTGAACAGCGCTTGGTGCAACTTGTTTCCGCTGTCCCGTTCAAGCAGCTTGTCGATGAACCGCTTCACCCGCTGGCGCTCCGCCTGCTCGAAACCGAATTCGCTGGCATAGGCGGCGTTGAAGGCGATCCACAGGAAGATGTAACGGGCATCGGGATCGTCCGACTCATGCTCGGCCCGCGTCAGCCAGCTGATCGATCGGTGGATGCGGACGCGCAACGGCTCCGGCTGGCCATCGCGCACGCGTCGGTGCTGATCCTTCAAGGCTGCCGCATCCATCGCCTATCTTCCGTTTCAAGTCTCCACCGTGCCGATGCCCGCAGCGACGTGAAACAACCGGCCGTGGTCATGCATCGACTCCAAAGCAACTGCGCATCCGGCCCATCAGAACATCCGGCATCTCCATGACTTCCAGATGACCCAGAAGATGTTCGGAAATCTCCGGAAATACCTGCCGACAGAACCGCTCGATGTCCGCACGGATTGTGTCGGCCGCTTCGATCCGGTCATCCGGCGACAGCAGTTGCGACAGGCGCAGCACATCGTTTCGGTGCTTGCTGATGTGCCTGCTGTCCACGGCGTCGGGATCGGCCGCTTTTCGCGCCGTCAGGTCCAGCCAGGCGCGTGCTTTCAGCGCAATCAGCGCAGGCTCGGTTACCAGCCGCACACCGGCCATCTGCCGGGTATGCGCATGCAGGAAGCGGTAGTAATCATGATCGAGCAGGATCGCCGACAAGCTCTCCACTTGTTGCTCGAACGGTACCGGCGTCAGGTGGGCACCTCCGATCAACGGCAGGTTGCCTGGCTCACGCGCGAAGAACTCCAGCATGTGGGGGAACGTAAGATCAGCCGGTCGGGCAAAGCGGTAGAAGCACCTCGGCTCCTCTCCTTGCTGACGCACCGCATAGCCGCCGGCTTCGATGAAGTCCCACAGCTTGCGTCCAAAGGCCGCATTCAGCACCTCCACACACAACACGATGTCGAGGTCTTTGGTGGCACGTGCCGGCAGCCCGGCCTCCTCCAGCACCAGTTGGGTCGCAACGCCCCCAATCAGCGCGTAGCGCTCTTCGTCACCTGCGAAGAACGCGGCGAACGTATCGAGCCCCCTCACCATGAGACCTGTTCCATCAGCTCACGCAACGCCAGCTGCAAGCGCTCATCCTTGGCGTCACGCAGGCTCAGGTACAGCGACAGCGGGTCAACGCCGTGCTGCACAGCCGTCACGTCGGGTGGATAGCGCCAGAGCTCGATCACGCAAGTTCCGATGTCGGGGGCCGGAATGTGGAGAGGCGCATCTGGCGATTTGCCCCAGCGCCGGCTGGCGACGGCGTAGACCGGCTCGGCCGGCTCGGCCAGGCCGGTCGCTGCCGCCAAGGCGCTCTCGCCAGCGCGGATGTCGACACCCGGCGGAAGGTCTGCATGCCGAATCCGCACCCGCTGCCGTACCGGCGTACGCAACAGCGGTTGTGCTCGTTGCCAGGCCTCGTTGCCTGCAAGTGCCAAGGCAAAAGTCCGCTCGCGTCCCTCCAGTTGGCTATGCACCAATTCGCTGGCTTCCAACGCCTTGACCGCTTGGCTGACGCTGGCCGGCGTACATCCCAGTGCCTCGGCCGCGGCGGTGATGGTGACGGGCGGAAGCAGGCGCTTCCGCAGTAGCGCGATCAACAACTGCTGCGCCACCGGCCCCAGCTTTTCCACCCTCGTTGCCCGCAGGCGCTTAGGCCGCTGGACGGTTTCGGCGCTGCCGATGGCCGGCCAGAACAGTTGCCGTCCCGGCACCACGAATGGCTGGCCCAGCTCGACCAGGCGATTGCGCAGGTACGCCGGCAGGTGCTCGGCCACCAGGCAGACGCCGGCAGCCGCCGGATCGAGGTGCACCGCCAGCTGCGCCAACTGCTTTTGCAGCGGCAAGGGCGCAGATACATCGGCTTGCCGCAGGAACGCCACCAGCCAAACCGTCCCGGCCAGCGTGACCAGATGCGGCTCATAGCGTTGTGCCAGATAGCCGGGCAGCGCCCCGCCCGCCCAGGGCTGCCAAACGGGCGTCAGGCCGGTGAGCTGCTGGACGTACGCCTGGAATGGATCGGTGAGCAAGTGCATGGGCGCAGACTAACATGAATGACACTAAAATTAGTTTTTTTAGTGTTTTGCAAGTCCCACTCCCGTGCTGCCTGCCGCCCGGCCGGACTCGGGTTATGGTCGTTGACGCAACCGCCTTGCTTGCCGACGTCGGACACAGGCAGGGACGGATGCCCGGGTGCGCGCCGTCGTTGAGGTCCCGGTTCCAGCCGGTGGGCTGGTCCTGCCCCCGTTTCACGAACACCCGGTCAGGCGGTCGACCGTCGCATCACCGCGACGAGCTGGCGTTGCGACTGGACACGGCGGCGCGTCAGCGCGGCGTCGGCGCACTCACTACGGCCGTCGCCAGAAGCGGTAGATCAGCGCGCCGATCAGCAGCGCGATGGCGGCGGCGACCAGGTTGGCAACGCCGGCGCTGGCCAGCAGGCCCAGCGACAACGCCGTCGCGGCGAGCGGGATCAGCGGCCCGCCGGGCAGCCGCATGGCGCCCTCGCGCTGGCCGTGGCGCCTGCGCAGCACCAGCACCGCGACCGCCGTGGCGAGATAGCCGAACAGCCGCGCCACCACGGAGAGCAGCGCCAGCTGCACGAACGAACCGGACAGCGCCAGGATCACCGACAGCACGCCCACCGTGACGATGGCCACCGCCGGCGTGCGGAAGCGCGGATGGATGCGCGTGAGCGCGGCCGGACCCACGCCGTCGTCGGCGAGCGCGAGCAGGTAGCGCGGGCCGAACATGATCGTGTTGCTGTTGGTACCGAGAATGGAAACGGCCGCGCCGACGGTCAGTACCAGCGCCAGCCACATGCCGCCGAAGCGCGCCGAGGCATCGGCCAGCGGCGTGCTGGACGCGGCCAGCCCCGGCAGCGTACCCAGCGCCACCCACTGCACCGCCACGTAGGTCGCGGTGACGATCGCGATCATGGTCAGCATCGCGAACGGCACGTCGCGCTGCGGGTTGCGATATTCGGCGGCTGCCGCGGGCATGTTCTCGAACCCGGCATAGGCGAACAGCAACAACAGGGCGCCCTTGGCCAGGTCGTCCATCGGGATCGAGTCCACCGCCAGCGGCGAGGCCTGGCCCAGGTCGACGAAGAACGCGCCGATCAGCACGAACATCGCCAGCGGCAGGAACTTGGCGATCGCCAGGGTGACTCCGGTACGCGCCGCGGCGCGCACGCCGATCACGTTGATCCCGGTCAGCGCAGCCAGCGAGCCGACCACGATCAGCACGCGCATTTTGCCGTCGCCCGCCGCCGGCCAGAAATGCGTGACCGCATCGGCCAGGCCGTTGCTGAGTGCCGCCGCGCTGGCGATGCGGGTCAGCAGCAACATCCAGCCCACCTCGAAACCGGCGAAGCGTCCGAACGCCTCGCGCGCATAGAGATAGCTGCCGCCGGCCTGGTCGAAGTAGCTGGCGGCCTGCGCATAGCACAGCACCAGCAGGCTCACCGCGATGCCCGCCAGCAGCACCGCCCACAGGCTGGCCGGCCCCAGCAGCGCGGCAGCCGCCGCCGGCAGCAGGTAGATGCCGCTGCCGATCACGTCGTTGACCGACAGCCCGACCAGTTGCCAGCGCCCGACCGCGCGCAGCATGTGCGGCTGATGGGTCGCGGCTGCCTTCGGCCCCACGGGGAAAACGGACGCCGGCGATATCGGCAATTGACTCAAGAAGACTCCCACCAGGGACAAGATCGGATAGCGCTTGTTTGATGCTCGGAGATTCCCGGCACCCGGCGCCATTCAAAACCGAACCAGGCACCGCTGCCACCGCGGCAGGTCACCAGCGATAGGCGACCTTGCCGTACACGTAGGCACCCTGGGCACCGAACGGCGAGCTGCTCGGATACGGGAAGATGCCGTGGAAGTTGCTGCCGTCCGGTGCCTTCTGCGGATAGGTGTCGAACACGTTGTCCGAGCCAAGGGTGAAGGTCCAGCGATCGTGGTAGTAGTTGGCGGCGAGATTGAAGATCCACCGGGACGGGTAGACATCGTCGTAGATGTAGCTGGTCGAGCTGTACTCGGTGACCCCGCCGTAACGCACCGCGGTGCCGGTGAAGCCCCAGTGGCCGGTCTTCCAGGTGTTGGTCCAGATGAACTTGGAGCGCGGCATCTGGTCGGCCAGCAGGCCCTTGGCCTGGCTGCGCGTGATGCGCTGGAAACCGACATTGCCCAGCGCGTCGAGCACCGCGGGGTTGGGCAGCACCTTGGTCACCTTGTTCTTGTGGTACGACCAGTTGACCGTGGTCTGGAACGAGCCGCCGTCGGCAAGCTCCTTGATGTAGTTGGTGACCACGCCGATGCCCTTGATGCGCATCTCGGCCGCGTTGGTGAAGTAGGCCAGCGCCACGTACTCGGAATTGACCACGCCGTTGGCGGCCAGGTAGTCCTTGACCGACTGGGTCACCAGCGACATCGAGCTTGACATCAGGATGCGGTTTTTCAGCCGGATGTCGTACAGGTCCACCGTGGTGGTGAAGGCGCGCGTGGGCGCCCACACTGCGCCGACGGTGATGCTGCGGGTGGTCTCCGGCTTCAGCGGCTCGCTGCCCAGCAGCTGCGCGGTCTTGTTGTCCGGCGGCACCAGGCCGCGCAGGTAGATGCCCTCGGGCAAGCCCAGCGAGTTGCCGGCGGGGTAGGACACCGAGGTGGTCACCGAGGCGTGCTGCTGGCCCAGGCCCGGCGCGCGGAAGCCGGTGGAATAGGTGCCGCGCAAGGCAAAGCCGTGGTCGAAGTCGTAGCGGCCGGACAACGCGTAGGAGAGGTTGGTGCCGAAGTCGGAGTAGTCCTCGTGGCGCGCCGCGATCGAGGTACTCAGCCGGTCGGTGATGTTGCCTTCCAGTTGCGCGTACTCGGCCACCGAATGCCGCGTGCTGTTGCTGGCGTCCTCCGGGCCCCAGCCGGCAAAACCTTGCGCGCCGCCGGTGACGCCCGAGGTGCCCACGTAGTACGAGGCGAGGTCGCCGGCCACGATCTTGTAGCCCTGGTGCAGGTACTGCGCGCCGAAGCCCAGGTGCCAGTAGTCGTTGAGCGACTTGCCCATCGAGAAATCGAGGGTGGCCTGCGAGGCGGTCAGGGTGCCGTCGTGGATGTCGGTCGGGGTGTAGCCGAAGTCGTTCCAGAAGGCGAAGTTCACCGTGTTGAAGGTGCCGTAGGACACGCGGTTGGCGCCCCAGGTGGCCGCGGTGTCCCAGTCCCAGCCCGACTCCGTCTCGCCGCGCACGCCCATCACGAAGGACTTGTCGCGCGACACGCCATGCTCGACCGGGTTGAAGCCGTCGCCGTCCGGGAACAGGTACTGCATCAGGTCGTTCTTCGGCTCCGGCGCGTTGGTGCCGTAGCGGTAGAACGCCATCGGCTCGGCCATCAGCCGGCCATAGTGGCCGTAGCCGTACAGATGCACCTTCGGCGTGAAGTCGTACTGCCAGTTGAGGAAGGTGTTGTAGTTGTTGGAATTGGGGATGCCGACGTGGTACTTGCGGCCCAGCTCGGTGAAGCCGGGGCGGTTGTCCAGCCCGGCGCGGTTGGTCGGGTCCTGCTTGCCGACCTGCGCGGAAAGCCGCATCCAGCCCTTGTCGCCCAGCGCGAAGCCGAGGCTGCTCTGCAGCCGCGAACTCGCACCGTCACCGGCCGAGTACTTGCCGTAGTCGCCCTGCACCTCGCCGCCCTCGCCGCCCTTTTTCAGGATGATGTTGATGACGCCGGCCAGCGCGTCGGAGCCGTACTGCGCCGAGGCGCCGTCGCGCAGCACCTCGATGTGGTCGATGGCGCCGACCGGGATGGTGTTGATGTTGACGCCCTGCGAGCCCTGGCCGACCTGGCCCAGGGTGAGCATCAGCGCGCTCGAGTGCCAGCGCTTGCCGTCGACCAGGATCAGCACCTGGTCGCTGTTGAGGCCGCGCATCTGGAACGGCCGCACGAAGGCGAACGTGTCGGACATCGAGGCCAGCGGGAAATTCAGCGAGGGGACGGCGAGGTCGAGCGCGTTGCCCAGGCTCACCGCGCCGGAGTCGTTCAGCACCTGCGCGGGGATCACGTCCACCGGCACCAGCGAACTGGATTGCGTGCGGTCGCTGGTGCGCGTGCCGGTCACGATCACCTGCGACAGGTTGACGGCATCCTTCTTCTGCTTTTGCTGGCTCGATGATGCCGCGTCCGCCGGCGCGGCGGGTGCCGGCGCGGTTTCCTGCGCGGCAGCGGTGCCCGCCAGCACCAGCGCCACCGATACGGACAACAGCCTGGGAATGATTCGGCCGAAACGCTCGTTCATCAGAGACCCCCAACGTTAGGATTGCACCGGAACCGCCCTGCCCCCGGCGATTGCTTGGTCCACTTCAGTCAAGCGATGTATCCGGGCGTCTCCGCACCGGCAAGGCGTTGGCGATGTCCCCGAGAACAAGCGTATTCAGGCCGGGCCCGAAGGCACGCTCCGCAACGTCTGGTCGAGCATAGTCACAAGCCGCCGCCAGCCACCAATGAAAAGACCGGCACCTGGCATAACCGAAAGTTGTAGTTGCCCGTGAGCGTAGGCGCGATCAGCCCGGCGCAAGCGTCTGCCGCGCCAGCTGGCGCACCAGTTCGATGAAGTGTTCCTGCAAGGGATTCAGCTGGCTGTCCAGCCGGTACACCGCGTACAGCACCACGTCCAGCTCCAGCGCCAACGGCCGCGTCTGCACCACGTCGCCGTCGCCCTGGGAGGCGGTGAAGGGGTCGACCAGCGCCAGCCCGGCACCTTGTGCCACCAGTGCGCAGGCGAGTTGATAGGTCTGCACCCACACCGAGATCTGCGGCGGCGGGTCGACATGCATCAGGTGGCTTTGCAGCAGGCTGCCCAGCGCATCCTGCACGGCGATGCCGATCATCGGCTCGCCGGCCAGCGCCGTCACCGGCAGCGGCTGCGCCAGTTCCGCGGGCGACCAGCGGCCCGGCGGCGCGATCACCATCACGCGGCCCTGGCACAGCGGCTCCTGGCGCAACTCGGGGTGGCTGGCGTCCTGCAGGGTGAGGCCGATGTCGGTTTCGCGCAGGGTCAGCGACTCGCACATCTCGGCCGAGTGCCGCGTGGACAGCTCCGCGGTCGCGGCGGGCCAGGCCTTGCGCAGCAAGGTGGTCGCGTCCGGCACCAGCGACTGCGCCAGGGTGGGCGTGCAGGTCACCCGCAGCGGTTCGCTCTCCGGCCGCGCGAAATTCGCGGTGAGCCGTTGCAGGTCGTGCAGGTCGCGGATGATTTTCTCCACGCGCGGACGCAGCAGCAGCGCCTGCTCGGTGGGATGCAGCCGCCCGCGCACACGATGGAACAGGGTGAACCCGAGCTGGTGCTCCGCCTGCTGCAGCGCCTTGCTCGCCGCCGGCTGCGAAATGTTCAACAGATTCGCCGCGCCGGTCAGGCTGTTGGTGGTCATCACGGCATGGAACAGTTCGATGTAGCGAAGACGCATGTCGAGAGTTCACCCTGTGGCCGCGGCGGCGCTGCCTTCGAAGTGCAGCACAGCCGGTGCCGCCGGGCAACTCCCGTCGACCGGTTTCCACAACCCGCAGTTATGCCAGGTGTCGGTCTTTTCATTGGTGCCGCGCCGTGGCCGATCACTATGCTCGACGCCGTGTCGTGACGGGCTACCGGATGCCCGCGGGAGTACGCGCACCATGTCCGATCCAAGCAACGCCGCCGAGCCCGGTCACTGGGGCCCGCCCTACCTGCTGTACCTCGGCAGCGCCGCCGACGACCTGGCGATCAAGACCGCCCGGGGCCTGGCCTACTGGCGCCCGGACTGGTGCGTGGGCCAGCTGCGGCGCGGCGACTGCAAGCCGACGCTGGGCCTGCCGGAGATGAGCGTCGGCGAAGCGCGCAAGGCCGGCGCCAACACCATGGTGATCGGCGCGGCCAATGCCGGCGGCGTGATGTCCTCGCACATCGTGGCCGATGCCATCGCCGCGCTGGAGGCCGGCCTGCACGTGGCCGCGGGGCTGCACCAGAAGCTGCGCGACAACCCGGACATCGTCGCCGCGGCGCGACGCCACGGCCGCGAACTGTTCGATGCGCGCGATCCGATGCCGGGCCTGCCGGTCGGCAACGGCCGCCCGCGCGCCGGCCGGCGCCTGCTCACCGTGGGCACGGATTGCTCGGTCGGCAAGATGTACACCACGCTGGCGATCGAGCGCTCCATGCGCCGGCGCGGACTCGCCGCCGACTTCCGCGCCACCGGACAAACCGGCATCCTGGTTGCCGGCTCCGGCATCCCGATCGACGCGGTGGTCGCCGACTTCATCTCCGGCGCCGCCGAGAAGATTTCGCCGGCACGCCTCGACGGCGGCTGGGACCTGATCGAAGGCCAGGGCTCGCTGTTCCATCCCTCCTACGCCGGCGTGTCGCTGGGCCTGCTGCATGGATCGCAAGCCGACGCGCTGGTGCTGTGCCACGAGCCCACCCGGCAGCACATGCGCGGCCTGCCCGACTACCCGCTGCCGGAACTCAAGCGCTGCCTGCAGGCCAACCTGGTTGCCGCGCAGCTGACCAACCCGGCGGTGAAGGCGGTGGGCGTGGCGGTGAACACCTCCAACCTCTCCGCCGCCGACGCCGCGACCGCCTGCCGCCGCATCAGCGGATTGCTCGAACTGCCTTGCCAGGACCCGGTGACGATGGGCGTCGAAGCGATCGTGGACAACCTGCTCGCATGCTGCGCCAACTGATCATCGAGGAGCGCCGTTTCCCGCTCGCCGCGCCGTTCCGCATCTCGCGCGGGGTCAAGCACAACGCCGACGTGGTCACCGTCGCCATGCGCCAGGGCGACAAGTGCGGGCGCGGCGAAGCGGTGCCCTACGCGCGCTACGGGGAATCCGCCGCGTCGGTGATCGAGCAGATGGAGCAACTGCGCCCGCAACTGGTCGCCGGCATGGGCCGCGACGAACTGCAGGCACGGTTGCCGGCCGGCGCCGCGCGCAACGCCCTGGACGCGGCGCTGTGGGACCTCGAATCGCAACTGAGCGGCGTGCCGGTCTGGCTGCGCCTGGCGCGGCCGCAACGCGCCGCGCTGGTGACCGCGCTGACCATCGGCATCGACACGCCCGAACGCATGGGCGCGGCCGCCGCGCGCATCGCCGGCACCGGGCTGATCAAGATCAAGGTCGACGCCGACGACCCGGCCGCACGAATCGACGCCGTGCGCCGCGCCGCGCCGCATGACCGGCTCATCGTCGACCCCAACGAGAGCTGGACCATCGAGTTGCTGCGCGACATGCAGCAGCCGCTGGCGCGCGCCGGCGTCGACCTGCTGGAACAGCCGCTGCCGGCCGACGCCGACGACGCGCTGCTGGGTTTTTCCGGCAGCATCCCGATCTGCGCGGACGAGGCCTGCCACGAGACGCGCGACCTGCCGCGCATGCGCGGGCGCTACCAGGCGATCAACATCAAGCTCGACAAGACCGGCGGCCTGACCGAGGCATGGCACCTGCTGCGCGCCGCGCGCCGCGAAGGTTTCAAGGTGATGGTCGGCTGCATGGTGTGCTCGTCGCTGGGCATCGCGCCGGCGCTGGAACTGGCGCGCGAGGCGGCCTTCGTCGACCTGGACGGGCCGTTCTGGCTGCAGCACGACCACCCGGACGGCGTGCAACTGGACGGCGGCTCGCTGCTGCCGCCCTTGTCCGGCTTCTGGGGTGGCTGAGCGCCGCGCCACAACCGCCGGTTATGCCAGCTGATCGTCTTTTCATTGGTGGCTGGCGCACGCCGGCGACTATGCTCGATCCGACAATCGTGGAGGGTGAACCCATGTCCGATCGCAACACCGCGCGCGCCGATGTCCGCCAGGCGCACCGCGCGCGCGCCGCGCGCTGGCGGCAAGCCGCGCTGGCGCTGGCGCTGACCGCGTGCAGCGCGCTGGCGTGGGCGCAGGACGTCAATCCCGATTCGACCGGCCGCGAGCCGGTCATCACCCGCATGGCGCTGGAGAAGGCCAAACCGGTCACCGCCAAACACGCCATGGTGGTCAGCGCGCAGCACCTGGCCACGCTGGTGGGCGTGGACATCCTCAAGCGCGGCGGCAATGCGGTGGACGCCGCCGTGGCGGTGGGTTTTGCCGAAGCCGTGGTGCACCCGTGCTGCGGCAACATCGGCGGTGGCGGGTTCATGACCATCCACCTCAAGGATGGTCGCAACCTGTTCCTCAACTTCCGCGAGAAAGCGCCGCTGAAAGCCACGCCGACCATGTTCCAGGACGCCGACGGCAACGTGGTCGAGGGGCGCAGCACCGACAGCTATCTCGGCGTGGGCGTGCCGGGCACGGTGATGGGTTTCGACACCGCGCTGAAGGCCTACGGCACGATGTCGCTCAAGCAGGTCATCGCGCCGGCCATCAAGCTGGCGCGCGAGGGCTACATCCTCAAGCAGGGCGACGTCGACAGCCTCGAACCGCACACCGGGGATTTCGCCAGGCACGCCAACGTGGCGGCGATCTTCCTCAACCACGGCAAGCCCTTCAAGGTGGGCGAACGACTGGTGCAGAAGGATCTGGCCAACACCCTGGAAATGATCGCCGACAAGGGCATCGACGCGTTCTACAAGGGCCCGATCGCCGAGGCCGTGGTCAAGGCCAGCGACGCCAACGGCGGCATCCTGTCGATGCGCGATTTCGCCAATTACACCGCGCAGTGGGAAAAACCGATCCAGTGCAAGTACCGCGGCTACGCCGTCGTCTCGGCGCCCCCGCCGAGTTCGGGCGGCACCACGCTGTGCCTGATCCTGCAGATCATCGAACCCTACCCGCTGGCCAGGTGGGGTTACGGCTCGGTCAACAGCGTGCACTACATCGTCGAGGCCGAACGCCGCGCCTTTGCCGACCGCAACACCTACCTCGGCGACCCGGCCTTCGTGCACAACCCGATCGACGAGCTGCTCTCGGCCGAACACGCGGCCAGGCTTCGCGCCACCATCCAGCCGGACCGGGCCACGCCGTCCTCCGAGGTCAAGGGCAGCCTCGGCGCCCCCGAAGGCAATCACACCACGCATTACTCGGTGGTCGACAAGGACGGCAACGCCGTCGCCGTCACCTACACCGTCAACTTCCTGTTCGGCAACAAGCAGATCGCCGGCCATACCGGTTTCTTCCTCAACGACGAGATGGACGATTTCACCTCCAAGCCCGGCGTGGCCAACGGCGCCGGCCTGGTGCAGGGCGTGATCAACCAGGTCGAACCGGGCAAGCGTCCGCTGAGCTCGATGACGCCGACGATCGTGCTGCGCGACGGCAAGCCATTCATGCTCACCGGCAGCCCCGGCAGCGCCACCATCATCTCGTCCACGCTGGCCAGCATCATCAACGTGGTCGACTTCGGCATGAACATGCAGCAGGCCGTCAACGCGCCACGCCTGCACCAGCAGTGGTATCCGGACGTGGTCTACGCCGGCCAGGGGCTGCTCACGCCCGAGTCGCAGAAAACCCTGGAAGCGATGGGCTACACGTTCAAGCAATTCAGCGGCGGCGCGGTCGAGGCGATCCTGATCAATCCGAAGACCGGCTTGCTGGAAGGCGCCAACGACCCGCGCCGTCCCGCGGGGCTCGCTGCCGGGTACTGACCTCCGCGACGCCGTCCGGCGGGCGGCCTGCGCTAGATTAGGCAGCCGAACCACGAAGGCCGGAGTGAACACGTGGCGCGACTGCCCGAACCCGTCGCAGCGAGGCCGCCGCGATGGATGCGCTGATCACCGCCGCGGCGCAGGCGCTGGCGGCGGGCGACCCGCTCGGCGCGATGACGCGGGTCGCCCTGCGCGAGGATGCGCCGGCGCTGGCGTTGCGCGGCGTGGCCATGGCCCAGCTCGGCGATTTCCCGCGCGCGACGCTGCTGCTGCGGCGCGCGGCACGCGCGTTCGGCCCGCGCGAGGCGACAGCGCGCGCACGCTGCGTGGTGGCCGAGGCCGAGATCGCGCTGGCCTCGCGCGAGCTGGCCGGTGCCACCGCCACCCTCGACGCAGCGCGCGCCACGCTCGACGCGCACGGCGACCACGTCAACGCGGCGCACGCGCGCTACCTCGGCATCCGCCGCCTGCTCCTGCTCGGGCGCCTCGACGAAACCGAACAGGCGCTGGCCGCGGTAGCCGGCACGCCGCTTCCGCCCGCACTGCTGGCGGTGCACGAACTGGTCGCGGCGGGCGTCGCGATGCGCCGCCTGCGCGCGACGGCGGCACGTGATGCGCTCGCTCGCGCCGCCCGCGCCGCGCAACGCGCAGGCATCCCCGCGCTGATGGCGGAGGTGGACGCCGCCACGCGCACCCTGCACGCGCCCGCCGCACGCTGGCTGGCCGGCGGCGAGGAACGCCTGTTGCAGCTGCGCGATGTCGAAGCCCTGCTGGCGTCGGAGACCTTCGTCGTCGATGCCTGCCGCCATGCCGTGCGGCACCGTGGCAAGACGGTTCCGCTGGCCAGTCGTCCGGTGTTGTTCGCGCTGATGCGGCAACTGGCCGAGGCGTGGCCGCATGACGTGCCGCGCGACGCGCTGGTCGCCCGCGCGTTCCGCGCCAGGCACGCCGACGAGTCGTATCGCGCACGCTTGCGGGTGGAACTCGGGCGCCTGCGCCGCGCGCTGAGCGGGTTGGCCGAGGTGCATGCCACCCCGCACGGCTACGCCTTGCTGGCGCATCGCGCGGACCAGGTCGGCGTGCTGGCGTGGCCGGTCGAGTCCGCGCACGCGGCGGTGCTGGCCCTGCTCGGCGACGGCGAATCGTGGTCCAGCTCGGCGCTGGCGCTCGCGCTGGGGCGCAGCCAGCGCAGCGTGCAGCGGGCACTCGAAACGCTGGCGGCAGCCGGCAGCGTGCAGTGCTCCGGGCACGGTCGCGCGCGCCGCTGGATGACGCCGCTTACGCCGGGATTCGCGACGACCTTGTTACTCCCGGCGCCGCTGTCGTTTGACTAGCATGGCCCGCGTCTTCCATCCCCAAGGAGTCCGGACATGAAACGAAGCAAAGCCGACATCGTCGCCGAACACGGCCCCTACCCCGGCACCGATGGCGTGCATGGCGTCACCTGCGATGGCGAACACGTGTGGTTCGCCTCCGGCGCACGGTTGAACGTGTGGGACCCGGCCAGCGCCCGCGTGTTGCGCAGCATCGACATCGCCGCGCACGCCGGCACCGCGTTCGACGGCCGCCACCTGTTCCAGATCGCCGAGGACCGCATCCACCGGATCGATCCGCAGACGGGCGAGGTGCTGGCCACCATTCCCGCGCCGGGCGACAGCAGCTCGGGCCTGGCGTGGGCCGAGGGCACGCTGTGGGTGGGCCAGTATCGCGGGCGCAAGATCCAGCAGATCGATCCGGCGACCGGCGCGATCCTGCGCACCATCGAATCCGACCGCTTCGTCACCGGCGTCACCTGGGTCGACGGCGAGTGCTGGCACGGCACCTGGGAAAACGACGAGAGCGCCTTGCGGCACATCGATCCGGCGACCGGCGAAGTGCTGGAGCAACTCGACATGCCCCCCGGCGCCGGCATCTCGGGGCTCGCCGCCGAAGACGGCCAGGCCGTGTTCTATTGCGGCGGCGGCCACAGCGGCAAACTGCGCGTGGTGAAGCGGCCGCGAAGCGTCGCGGCGGCTGGCTGACGAGGCGCCGGATTCCAGCTTTCGCTGGAATGACGGCCAAGGAGCTTCAGCGGCGCAGGCGTGCCGGGCTCAACATCTCCATCGACAGCCCGGCATCGACCAGGCGCTGCGGCAGCGGTCGGCCCAGCGCCAGGTTGGCGCAGGTTTCGCCCATCGCCGCGCTGGTCTGGATGCCGTAGCCGCCCTGCGCGGCGACCCAGAAGAAACCCGGCGCATCGGGATCGAAGCCGCCGATCAGGTCGCCGTCGGCGACGAACGAGCGCAGGCCGGCCCACGTGCGCCGGGGTCGGCGGATCGTCATCGTGGTGGCTTCCTCGATACGGTGGATGCCCAGCGCGATGTCGTATTCCTCCGGCTGCACGTCGTGCGGTTCGACCGGGTCGGCATTCGCGCACGAGCCCAGCAGCAGGCCGGCGTCGGGCTTGAAATAAAACCTCTCGCTGAAGTCGGTGACGAACGGCCAGCGTGCCGTGGCCACGCCTTCGGGCGGCTCGAACACGAAGGCGGAGCGGCGCTTCGGCACGATGCCCAGCGGCGCCACGCCGGCCAGCGCCGCCACGTGGTCGACCCAGGCGCCGGCCGCGTTGAGCAGCAGCGGCGCGCGGAATGACTGCGCCCCGCTGTGCACCCGCCAGCCGCCCGCCTCGCGCTCGATCGCGTCGATGGCGACGTCCACGCGCAACTCACCGCCATGCGCGCGCAAACCGCGCAGAAAGCCGAGATGCAATTCGTTGACGTCGATGTCGGCCGCGCCCGGCTCGTGCAGGCCGATCTGCGCGAACTCCGGCCGCAGCACCGGCACCGCGGCCTGCACGCGGGCCGCGTCGTGCAGCTCGATGTCGCGGCTGAACGGCACGATGGCCTCGTACAACGCGCGCACGTCGTCGCGGCGTTCCGCACCGGCGATGATGGTGGCGCCACGCGGACTCAGGATCGGCTCGGCCGAGAATCCCGCCGGTGGCGCCGCCAGGAACGGACGCGCGGCACGGGTCAGCGCGCGCACCTGTGGCGAACCGTAGGTTTCGCTGAACAGCGCGGCCGAGCGTCCGGTCGAGTGCACCCCGGCATGCGCCTCGCGCTCCAGCACCAGCACCCGCGCATGCGGTGCGAGGAAATACGCGACCGACGCGCCGGCCATGCCGGCGCCAATCACGATCACATCGGTTTCGATCCGTTCCATCATCAGTTCTTTCGTTGAGAAGGGAATAGGGAATCGGGAATGGGGAATCGCAAAAGCAGAGAGCACTGCTCTTGGCTCTTGGCTCTTGGCTCTTGGCTATTCGCTATTCCCCATTCCCTACTCCCTGGTTTGTTTCGCCACCACGCTGGTGGCGGTTAGGTCGGCGGTGACGTTGCCCAGCGTGGCGAGGGCGTCGGGCACCGTATCCACCGCCAGCATCAGGCCCAGCGGGGACAGCGGCAGGCCCATCGCCTGCGCCACCGGCAGGTTGGTGGCGACGAAGGTGACCTGGCCCGGCAATCCCACCGAACCGAGGCTGACCACGACCGCCAGCAGCGCACCGGCCAGCAGCTGTGCAGTGGACAGATCCACGCCATAGGCCCACGCGATGAACGCCGCCGACGTCATGTACTGCACCGGGCTGGTCAGCCGGAACAGGCTCACCGCCATCGGCAGCACCAGCGCGGCGACCTGCTTGGGATAGCCGAGGCGGCGGTCGGCGCTTTCCAGCATCGCCGGCAGCGAGGCCAGCGAGGACTGCGTGCTGATCGCCACCGCCTGCGCCGGCACCAGCGCGGGCACGAAGCGGCGCAGCCGCTCGCCGCCGAACACCAGCGCTACCGGCAGCATCATCGCGGTGACGGCGAGATACAGCAGGCACTCGGTCAACACGTACACGCCCAGCGCACTGAGCATGCCCAGTCCGGAGCGCGCGCACACCGAGAGGATCAGCGCGAACACGCCCAGCGGCGCCACCCACAGTACCCAGCGCACGATCACGATCATCGCGTCGGCAATCGCCTGGAAAAACTCCACCAGCATCGCGCGCCGCGCCGGTGCGATGCGGGTCAGCGCGAAACCGAGGAACAGCGCGAATACCACCAGCGGCAGCATCGCGCTCTGCGCCGCGGCCATGATCGCGTTGCTGGGTACGATCGCCACCAGCGTGTCGACCCACTGCACCGGCGCCACCGACACCGCCGGCGCGCTGGCGTGGTCGAGCGCGGCGACCAGCTCGGGGTTGTGCGGAAACAAGGAAAACACCAGCGGCGCCGCCAGCGCGGAGAACAGCGCGCCGCCGGTGAGGATGACGATGAACACCACGATCGCGCGGCGCGCGATGCGGCCGGACGCCGCCGCGTCGGTGGCAGTGTTGACGCCCACCACCACCAGCGCCAGCACCAGCGGCACCACCGTCATCTGCAGCGCGTTCAACCACAGCTTGCCGACCGGGTGCACCGCGTTGGCCACCTGCAGCGCCACGGATTGATCCCAGCCGGCCAGCAGCAGGCCGATCACCGCGCCGGCGGCCAGGCCGGTGAGCACGCGCGCGGTGGCGCTCATCGCGCGCCGTCCGCGTGGAGGACGGGCAACTGCCAGGTGTTGCGCAGGCGCTCGTACTCGGCCTGCGGCAGCAGCACGAACACCGGATGGTCCTGCGGCTTGAGCCAGGCCAGCAGCGACTGCATCACCGCCGGCGTCATCGCGGTGCAGCCGGCGGTGGCGTCGGTGGGCGACTTCCACAGGTGGGCGAAGATGCAGCTGCCCGCCTGTGGCACGTTGCGCGGGTTCTGCTCGATCACGAAGCCCATGCGGTAGCGCTGGTCGCCGTTCGCGTGCAGGTCGCGCCGCATCGGCTCGGTGGAACCCTTCACCGCGTCCAGGCCGACCACGTTTGCGTCGACGATGCGGTTGTAGTGCTTCGCGCCGCTGACATCGACGCAGTACTCGGTGGCGTTGAGCGCGAGGTACGGCATCGCGGTATCGACGCTGGCCGCATAACCGAACGAGTTGCCGATACGGAACACCCCGGCCGGGCTGCGGTTGTCGCCTTCGCGTTTGACCGGACCGCCTGCAGCGGTCTGCGGCGCATTCAGGCCCAGCCCCCAACCGGAACCGTTCTTGCCGATGGTCACCGGCGTGGAGGTACGCACCTCGCGCCAGCCGTCGCCTTCGCGCACGAAGGTGCGCAGGGTGCCGTGGTCGACGTTCCAGTCGGCGGTGGTGACCAGGATCATCTGGCCGGCGTTCCGCCACGGCACATCTGCGGCGTCCGCGTGCGCGACGCCGGCAAGCACGACGGCGAAGGTCAGCAAGGCAAGGGGGCGGCAGTGAACAGTCATCAGCTTTCGTTCCGCATGGTGAAGATGCTTGACCTCGTAGGGCGGGCACCGCCCGCCGCCTTCGTGAAGCCACACGGACGACGTATCGAAAAGCCGGCGGGCAGTGCCCGCCCTACGAAAGCATCGCCCACGAGCGGGCTCCTACGATTCCCTATTCCCGATTCCCTGTTCCCGGCCCTCATGGCTCCAGCATCTGCTGGATCCGGTCGAGGTTGCCCAGCAGCAGGGCACGGCGATCGTCGTGGCTTTCGCACAGCTGCACGAATACGCCGTCGAGCAGGTGCTGCAGGGCGGACTGGTACAGCAGCGGCTGGATGTAGGGCAGCTCGTCATGGGCGGACACCACCAGCGCGATGTCGGCCAGCGTGCGCAGCGGATTGGCGGTGTGCCGCGTCACCGTGATCAGCTGGCCGCGGCGTTCGCGGAAATAGCGGGCGATCTTGCACAGCGCCGGGTGGTTGCCGTGTTCGGAGAACATGATGAGCACGTCGCCGGCGCCGGCGGCGGAGACGTTGGCGGTCATCCGCGCGGTGTCGAAGTTGTGCACGGTGAGGATGCCCAGCAGCGACAGCCGCAACGCGAAATTGCGCGCATAGATGTCGTCCTCGCCCAGGCCGATGATGAACACCTTGCCGGCGCGGCCGGCCTGGCCGATGGCATCGGCCACCGCGTCGAGCATTTCCGGCGGATTGATCAACCGGGTGGCCTCCTCCGCCTCGGACTTGCGCCGCCACAGGTTGCCGGCGAACGCACCGGCGCCAGTGCCGTCCGCGGCCGGCTGGACGTGCAAGGTGTCGCCGTTGTCGGCACGGGCGATCGCCTCGCCCACGGAATACTTGAGGTCGGGGTAGCCTTTGAAGCCGAGCTTCTGGGTGAACTTGACCACGCTGGACTGGCTGATGCCCAGCGCATTGGCCAATTGCTGCGAAGAGTAGTCGCGCAGCAGGTGCGCGTTCTCCAGCACGAAATCGGCGATGCGCCGCTCCACCGCGGACATCTGGTCGCGTTCCGAACGGATTTTGACCAGCGGCGACATCAGTCCTCGATCCTCTCCAGGCCGCGTATCTCCCGAATGCCCAGGCCGGGCGCGTCCGTTACCGAGATCTCCGATTCGTTGAAGATTACCCCACCGTCGACCGGGTTGAACTGGCACAGCGAGGGGCCGTCCAGGTCGATCTTGGTGATCGCGTTGGACTTTGCCACCGCCACGTGCACCGCGGCCGCCACGCTGATCGAGGTTTCCAGCATGCAGCCGATCATGCACTCGATGCCGTGCATGCCGGCGATGTCGGCGATGCGGATCGCATTGGAGATGCCGCCGGTCTTCATCAGCTTGATGTTGATGATGTCGGCCGCGCGCAGGCGAATCAGCTCGATCACCTCCATCGGGCCGAACACGCTCTCGTCGGCCATCACCGGCGTGTGCACGCGCTCGGTGACGTAGCGCATGCCGGCCAGGTCGTTGGCCTTGACCGGCTGCTCGATCAGCTCGAGCTTGATACCGGCCTCCTCCAGCGTCTGCAGCGCATACACCGCCTGTTTGGCCGTCCAGCCCTGGTTGGCATCCAGGCGCAGCAGGGCGCGCCCTTCCACCGCGGCGTAGATCGCCTTGACCCGCTCGATGTCGACGCCGATGTCCTTGCCGACCTTGATCTTCAGCGACTCGAAACCGCGCTCCACCGCGGAGACCGAATCGGCCACCATCTTGTCGATGTAGTCGACGCTGATGGTGATGTCGGTGGTGATCACCGGATCGCCGCCGCCGAGCAGCTTGTACAGCGGCGCGCCGTAGAGCTGGCCCCACAGGTCGTACACCGCGATCTCCACCGCCGCCTTGGCGCTGGTGTTCTTCTCCATCGAGGACTGGATCAGCTGGGTGATCTGGTTGAGGTTGGCAATCTCCTGGCCGATCAGCCGCGGGGAGATGTAGTGGCGGATCGCGTCGATGATCGAGCCATGGGTGTCGCCGGTGATCACCGCGGTGGCGGGCGCCTCGCCGTAGCCGACCTCGCCGGTGTCGGTATGCATCATCACCACGATGTCGTCCACCGTGTTGACGGTGCGCAGCGCGGTCTTGAACGGGGTCTTCAGCGGTACCCGCAGCATGCCGAACTGGATGTCGGTGATTTTCATGGGAAGGCCTTCATGGAATCCGTGTCCTGTTTTCTTTTTGGTGCCGGCGAGCTCAGCGGCGGATGCGCACGATGCTGGTCATGCGGTCGACATAGGTCTGCTTGTCGTTGTAGAGCAGCGGCAGCAGCGGGGTCACCGACACCGCGTTGAGCTTGATGCGCACGCGGCTGCCGTCGGCCTTGCGGTAACTCATGCCGCCGACGTCGTGGATCACCCAGGGCTGGCCCTGGTACTGGCCGATCACCATCATCACGTGGCCGGGGATGTAGACCAGGTCGCCAACCTCCAGCGCCTGCGCGGCCTTGAGGCGCGTCTCGCGGCTGTCCTTGGCGGTGAACGCGCGGTGCTCCAATGCCGGGCTGATCGCCTGCCTGCTGGTGTTGCGCGGCATCTGCACGCCCATGCTGCGGTACACGTCGGAGACGAAGCCCGAGCAGTCGCGGCCATCGTACGCGTGGCCCCAGCCGTAGCGTTCGCCGAGGAACTTGAACGCCTGGCGGATGATGTTGGCGCGGGTCAGCGGCAGGTAGTCGGCAGCCGTGTCGGTGTTCTTCTGCAGCAGCGCCGGGGTGAAGCCCAGCGTGCCGTCGGCCTTGCGCAGCGGCAGGTCGAGCACGTGCGCGGCGTACGGCGTCTGCCCGTTCACCGGCTGGTCCGGCGGCAGATCGGTCACCAGCGGCAGGCGCGCGCCCATGTCCAGCGGCAGCTGCGAGACGGCCGGCACCTCGCGGGTGAACACGGTGCGTTCGACCGCGCCGGTGATCACCCGGTACGGCGTCCTGTCAACGTAGCCGAACACCTCGGCCGCGCTGCCTTCGGCCACGTTGTCCTTTTCCGTCCACGCCGCATAGCGCGGGCTGACCACGAACAGCCACTGGCCGTCGGCGCTCGCATGCACGATCGCCACCGGCGTGCCGGGAAATTCGGCGGTCTCCTGGAAGCGGTCGATGTCGGTGTCGCCCTTTTCATTGAACACGCGCAGCGTGGTGGGGAACGTGCGCAGCGCAGCGCGGCGCACCACCAGGCCGTAGCGCGTCTTCTGCTGCGCGGGAATCGCATCCAGTGCGAGGTTGGCGACCACCGCGTCGAGCGTGGCCGCGCTCACCGATTTGCCCTCGACGTCGAACAGCGGTCGATCCGGCCGCTGCGACAGATCCTTGATCCAGCCCTCGACGCGGGCGCGGTCCAGCGTCGAAGGCAACGCGCGCAGATCGTGCATCGACGGGTCGATCTTCAGCAGCCTGGCGTTCTGCGCCGCGATCGCCGCGCGATCCATCACCGGCGCATCGGGCTGCGCCAGCCGCTCCACCCAGAACTGCGGCGTCAGCTGCGCCTCGCCCACGCCGAGCACGCCGGAGGGCGGCACGACCAGCGCGTCGTCGGCGCCGCGGGCCTGCGGCGGCGCCGCGGCGAGCAGGGGCGCAAGCAGGAGAGTGGCAAGCAGGGGAAATCGCATCATCGTGTCCTGTCGCAAGAACGCATCACGGAAGGGCCAGCTGCTTCAGGATCGACGCCACCACCAGGCCGAAACCGGTGCCGAGGATGTAGCCGAGCAAGGCCAGCAGGATACCCACCGGCACCAGCGCGGCCGAATAGCTGGCCGCCAGGATCGGCGTGGCGGCCACGCCGCCAATATGCGCCAGCGAGGAGATGCCGCACAGGTAGAGGTCGAAACGGAACAGCTTGGCGAAGCCGATCAGCAGCAGCGCGTGGATCGCGATGACGGTAACGCCGCACAGCAGGTACAGCGGTGCCGCGGCGATGCCGTGGAAGTTGCTCTGCGAGGCCAGCACCGCCACCACGCTGATCAGCAGGGCGCCGGAGATCGTGCTGGCGCCCGGATAACGCGCCAGCGGCGTATGCGCCACTACCAGCCCTGCGCCGGTGGCCAGCAGGATCGTCCAGGTGGTCGCGCTCAACATGCTGGAGGTCGGCAGTTTCGTCGCCACCCAGCCAGCCAGCGCGGCCGCCAGCAAGGCCATGCCCAGCCACAGCAGCACGCTGTCGGGCGTGGTCGGGCCGGTGGGTTTCGTTTCCGCCAGCGGGATGTCGCCGCTGGACTTGGCCCGCGTCCAGCGGTTGAACGCCGGCGCCAGCCGCGCCACCGAAAACAGCACCACCACCCACATCGAGTAGCACAGCGCGTCGGTCAGCAGCGACATCGCCAGCAACTGGTCGGACATGTCGATCGCCTGCTTCACCGCGATCATGTTGGCGGTGCCGCCGACCCAACTGCCGGACAACGCGGCCAGCGGTTGCCACTGGTCGCCCGGCAGCCAGTGCCGGTAGATCAGGAACGCGCCGATGAAGGCCACGAACAGGCTCACCGAGGTGCAGGCGAACACGGCCAGCACGCGCGGCCCCAGCCGCCAGATCGCGCGCAGGTCGCAGTTGATCATCAGCAGGAACAACAGCGCCGGCACCAGGTGCGAGACCAGCATCGTCTGCGCCGCATGGATCTCGTCGTTGACCTGCCACAGCCCCGACACGGCCAACGCGGTCACCAGCAGATAGGTCAGCACGATCGGCGGCAACACCGAGAAGACCTTCCAGCCGTAGCGGCGCTCGATCGCCGGAAACACCCCGGCGGCCAGCAACATCACCGCCAGGTAGGGCCAGACCGTTTGGATCACATGCGTCCCCTCGTGGTTCGTGCGCGGGCCTGTGCCAGCCTCGCTGTCGTGTCGGCAAGGAATAGCTGATTCGAGCCGAATTGGTTTGAAGCATAAATTATTGACCAGCATTTGCAAGCGTGTTACACAGCCATTTCAGGGGATCGGATGCGGAGACGCCGCTCGATGGATACACCATTGCCTGCCACCACGAGAATACGACGCCATGCCCGGGCCGCGCGCCTGTTGCTGGTGGCCGCGCTGGCGCTGTCCGCCGGCCTGCCGGCGGGGGCGAGCGTGGGTGGCTCACCGCTGAATCCCGTCATTGCCCAGATCGACGCCGGCCATTTCAAGGCGGCGCAGGCGGCGATCGAGACCGCGCTGGCGCAGCCGGGCGTGTCGGCCGAGCAGCGCCAGGCACTGCTGTTCCAGCGCGAGCGCATGCGCCGCATCCTGCTCGACTTCACCCTGAGCGCGGACGAGGTCGAGGCGCGCGTGCGCAAGCAGATCCCCGACCTCACCGACGCCGAGTTCGCGAAGTGGAACGCCGCCGGCCTGTTCGAACATCAGGTCATCGACGGCCGCACGCTGTACTTCAAGCGTTCGCCCGGCAATCTGTTCCGGCTCAGCCCCGAGGCGGTGGCGCGGCGCGCGGTGCAGGCACCGATCACCGACGGCCCGATGGAATCGCTCAACGACCACCAGCGCGCGATCTTCCACGCCGCGCTCGACCAACATCGCGCCAGCGTGCTGCCGCAGCGCCTGCGCATGACGCAGACACTCACCGTCGACGCCGATGCGGTGCCCGCGGGCAAGATCGTGCGTGCGTGGATTCCCTACCCGCAGGCGATCCCCGGCCAGCAGGAAGACATCCGCTACGTCGCCAGCGTGCCGGCGAAGCACGACATCGCGCCGAAGTCGGCGCCGCAGCGCACGGTGTACCTGGAAAAGCCCGCCGTGGCCGGGCAGAAAACCGTGTTCTCGGTCACCTACGAACTGACCTTGCTGGCGCAATACCACGCGATCGACCCGGCCAGGGTGCAAGCGGAAACCATCACCCCGGAGCTGGCCCCGTTCGTGGCCGAGCGCGCGCCGCACATCGTGTTCACCGACGCCATGCGCGCGTTCTCGCGCAAGGTCGTGGGCGAGGAGAAGAACCCGTACCGCATCGCGCAGAAACTGTTCGCCGCGGTGGACCGGATTCCCTGGGCCGGCGCGCGCGAGTATTCGACGATCTCCAACATCAGCGACTACGCGCTGCACGCCGGCCACGCCGACTGCGGCCAGCAGACCCTGCTGCTGATGACCCTGCTGCGCCTCAACGGCATCCCCGCGCGCTGGCAGTCCGGCATGGTGTTCGCCGCCGACGGCAGCGGCTACAGCAACATCCACGACTGGGGCTTCCTGTACCTCGCGCCGTACGGCTGGGTGCCGATGGACGTCACCACCGGCCGCCTGCATCCGGCCGCGGGCGACGACCCGGCGCTGGAGTGGTTCTACCTCGGCGGGCTCGACAATTGGCGCATCGCCTTCAATGCCGACTACGGGCGCCGCTTCGAGCCGCCCAAGCACCACTTCCGTTCCGACGACGTGGATTCGCAGCGCGGCGAGGCCGAGTGGGACGGCGGCAACGTGTACTTCGATCAACTGGACTACGACTTCGACTGGCAGGTGCTGCCAGCGGAGCACGGACGCGGCGGCAACTAACCGGCAGCTATTCACAAAAACTGGCATCGACGGCGTCGATGGGGAGATGGGGAAATGAGCAACAGTCGCAGCTTGCGCAGAACCGTACTTTGCATGGCGCTTGGCATGGGCCTGGCCTCGCTGGCCGTGCCTGCCGCCTTTGCCGGCAGCAACGACGGCGCCGTGGTCGGCCACACCGCGGCGGGCGCGGTGGTCACGGTGACCAGCACCGACACCGGCCTCACCCGCAGCGTCACCGCCGATGCCAAGGGCAACTACCGCTTCCCGTTCCTGCCGGTCGGCACCTACACCTTGCAGAGCAGCGGCGGCGGTGCCGCGAGCGAGCCGATCAACGTCACGGTGAGCCTGGGCAACACCACCACCGTCAACGTCGGCTCGGCTCCGACCGCGACCGAACTGAGCGCGGTCACGGTCAGCGGCTCGGTCCTCCCCGGCGTCGACGTCACCTCCACCGAGTCGGCCACCAACGTCACCCGCGAGCAACTGGCGCGGCTGCCGGTGGATCAGAACATCACCTCGGTGGCCGTGCTGGCGCCGGGCGTCAACAAGGGCGTCGCCGGCTTCGGCGGCATCTCCTTCGGCGGCTCGTCGGTGGCGGAGAACTCGTTCTACGTCAACGGCCTCAACGTCACCGACTTCTACAACCGCAACGGCTTCTCCTCGGCGCCGTTCGCGTTCTACCAGGAGTTCCAGGTCAAGACCGGCGGCTACTCGGTCGAGTTCGGCCGCACCACCGGCGGCGTGATCAACGCGGTGACGCGCTCGGGCACCAACCAGTTCAAGTACGGCGCCGAGCTCACCATGGAGCCGGCCAGCTGGCACTCGCGCGCCGACGACCACTACCGCGCCGACGGCACGCGCTACCTCACCGCCAGCCGCGACCGCGACGCGCTGGCCAAGCTCAACGTCTACGCGTCCGGCCCGATCGTGAAGGACAAGCTGTTCTTCTTCGCCATGTACGAGGCGCGCGACTCCTCGCCGGAGAACACCAACGACGCCGGCACCACGCTGACCAAGAACAGCGCCGACACCGGCTTCTGGGGCACCAAGATCGACTGGCACATCACCGACGCCAACCTGCTTGAGTTCATGGCCTTCTCGGACAAGAACAGCAACGTGGGCGACGTCTACGACTACACCTACACCGGCGACATCACCGGCAACAAGACCAACGAGATCTACACCGACACCGGCGGCAGGAACTGGAACCTCACCTGGACCAGCTACCTCACCAACGACCTGTCGATGAAGCTGATGTACGGCCGCAACGACCGCGAGTCGTTCAACCGCGGGCTCAGCGACGTGGAATGCAACCGCGTGGCCAGCGACGGCAAGATCGCCCTGCCCGGTGTCGCGCTCGGCTGCACCACCAATTCATCGGTGAGCCATCGCAACGACGTGCGCAAGCAGGCGCGCGCGGACTTCGAGTGGACGCTGGGCGACCACCTGCTGCGCTTCGGCTTCGACCACGAGCAGAACACCTCCGACTACGAGCGCTACTACCCCGGCCCCGGCGCGATCTACTACAACGTGTACAAGGCCGACCCGGGCTCCTCGATCTCCAACCCCAACGGCGGCGGCGTGATCCCGCCCGGCTACACCGGCTACGTGCGCGCGCGCCGCTACGAGATCGCCGGCAACTTCGAGACCACCAACTCGGCGTACTACATCGAGGACAACTGGCAGGTCACCTCCAACCTGCTGCTGAACGCCGGCATCCGCAGCGACGGCTTCGACAACAAGGGCGGCGACGGCAAGAGCTACATCAAGATGGACAACATGATCGCGCCGCGCGTTGGCTTCTCGTGGGACATGAAGGGCGACGGCAGCACCAAGCTGTTCGGCAACCTCGGCCGCTACTATCTGCCGGTGGCCAACGTGATCAACATCAAGCAGGCCGGCGGCCTGCTCGACGAACGCACCTACTACGCCTTCGGCGGCTGGCAGATCGAGGACCGCAACGGCTCGCAGTACGCGATGCCGATCCTCGGCCCGCAATTGGGCGGCGTCGACACCTCGCAGGGCGACGGCACCGTCGGCGACCTGCGCTCGGAGGTCGACCACGACATGGACCAGGTCTACCAGGACGAGGCGATCCTCGGCTTCCAGCAGATGATCGACGACAAGTGGTCGTGGGGCGTCAGCGGCACCTATCGCCGCCTGCACAACGCGATCGACGACATGGAGATCAGCGCCACCGCCCAGTGCGGCGAGGATGGCTACATCGGCTGGGTGATGGCCAACCCCGGCTCCAAGGTGCAGGTGTGGGGCGACTCCAACTGCGACGGCACCCCCGATGGCTACATCACCGTGGACACCTCCAAGGAAGGCTGGGCGATGTACCGCCAGGATGGCGTCGACGCCGACGGCGACCCGATCATGACCTACATCGGCCAGCGCGGCTGGGTGAAGCCCAAGCGCAGCTATACCGCGGTGGAGTTCCAGATCAACCGCGCGTGGGACGACCAGTGGGCGTTCAACGCCTCCTACACGCTGTCGTGGAGCCGCGGCAACGCAGAAGGCCCGGTCAACTCGGACACCAACTTCGACGACACCGGCCGCACCGAGAACTTCGATGACCCGTGGGTGAACTTCGGCGGCGACGGCTACCTGCCCAACGACCGGCGTCACCAGTTCAAGCTGCGCGGCACCTACGCGCTGACTCCGCACTGGCAGCTCGGCGCCGACCTGCAGGCGCTGTCCGGCACGCCGATCACCGGCTTCGGCGTGGGCAACCCGTTCGACGCGTCCAACTACCACAGCTACTACACCTGCGTGCAGAACTGCGATTCGGAGTTCTCCGCCGACCGCGTCTATGTGAACTCGCCGCGCGGAAAGTACGGCCGCACGCCGTGGACCTACAACGTCGGCGCCAGCGTGAGCTACATCCTGCCGATCGGCGACACCGGCCGCTTCAAGGCCAAGCTGGCGGTATACAACCTGTTCAACACCCAGCAGACGCTGAACGTGGACCAGGACCTGCAGACCACCATCGGCAACGGCACCAGCGACACCTTCGGCGACGGCATCAGCTTCCAGGCGCCGCGCTTCACCCAACTCACCCTCAGCGTGGACTTCTGAACGTACTCCCCTGGCGGCGACCCACACGGAATGGTGGGTCGCCCTTTTTTTGCCCGCCCTGCGGGCGACCGACAATGGCCCGCCACTGCCCATGAACCACCTCCACGCCACGCCAGCCGCCATGCCCGGCAACCTCGCGGCCGCCGGTACGCCGGCGCCGCGCTGGCTCGATGGCGTCGACCTGCAGCGGCTGGCCGAACGCATCCCCACCCCCTTTCACGCCTATTCCGCCAGCGCGATCCACCAGCGCATCGACGCGCTGAAAACCGCGCTGGCCGGCCTCGACGCCACCATCTGCTTCGCGGTCAAGGCCAACCCCAACCTCGCCATCCTGCAGCTGATGGCGCAAGCCGGCGTCGGCGCCGACATCGTCTCGGTCGGCGAACTGCGCCGCGCGCTCAACGCCGGCATGCCGGCCGAGCGCATCGTGTTCTCCGGTGTCGGCAAGAGCGCCGACGAGATCGCCGGCGCGCTGAACGTCGGCATCATGCGCTTCAACGTCGAATCGCTGGACGAACTGCATACCCTGCAGCGCGTCGCCAAGGCGCAGGATGTGACTGCACGCGCCGCGGTGCGCATCAACCCCGACGTGGACGCGCAGACCCACGCGAAGATCTCCACCGGCAAGTCGGAGAACAAGTTCGGCGTCAGCATCGACGAGGCGCGCCGCTGGTTCGCCCAACGCAAGTCGTTCGACCACGTGCAGCTCGACGGCCTGCACGTGCACATCGGTTCGCAGATCCTCAGCGTCGAACCGTTCCGGCTCGCGCTGCAGCGGGTCGCCGCGTTCTGGCGCGAACTCGAGCAGGCCGGCCACCCGGTCAACAGCATCGACGTCGGCGGCGGACTGGGCGTGTGCTATCGCGCCGGCGTGGACCGGCCGGTGGCCGCCGCCGATTACGCAGGCGTGATCCGCGAGGCGCTGGCCGGTTTTCGCGGCCGCCTGCTGCTGGAACCGGGCCGCTACCTGGTCGCCGAGGCGGGCGTGCTGCTGACCCGGGTGATCCGCGTCAAGCCCGGCATCGAGCGCACGTTCCTGGTGCTGGACGCGGCGATGAACGACCTGCAGCGGCCCAGCCTGTACGACGCCTGGCACGACATCGTGCCGGTAGCGGACGAGCCGCGCCCGATGACCACCTACGACATCGTCGGCCCGGTGTGCGAGACCGGCGATACCTTCGCCCGCGCACGCGAACTGCCCGAATGCGCCGCCGGCGACCTGTTGCTGATCAAGGCCACCGGCGCGTACGGTACGTCGATGGCCTCCACCTACAACTCGCGGCCGCTGGCCGCCGAGGTACTGCTGCAGCGGGGCCGCTACGCCGTCGTGCGGCGGCGGCAGCATTTCGAGGAAATGATCGCCGGCGAACAGCCGGCCCGGAACTGGGAAACGCCATGAACACGACTGTCCGCCTCGCCCTCCTCGCCGCCTTGAGCCTGGCTGCCGCGCTGCCCGCGCAGGCACAGCAGGATCCGCCGGTCACCATCGACACCCACGTCGACATCCCGTTCAACTACATGGGCGAGCCGCGCTTCGACGTCGGGCACGACACCCGATTGCTGGTCGACCTGGGCAAGATGGAGCGCGGCGGCCTGAACGCGGCGTTCTTCGTGGTCTGGGTGCCGCAGCACAAGCTCGACGCCGCCGGCTACGCCAAGGCGGTGAAACAGGCCAGCCAGAAATACGACGGCATCGGCCGCATGCTGATGATGTATCCCGACCGCATCCGCCTGGCCACCACGCCCGAACAGCTGCTCGCCAACCGCAAGGCCGGCCTGCTCTCGGCGACGATCGAGATCGAGAACGCCTACTCGCTCGGCCACGACATCCACCGCCTCGACGCCGCCTTCGATCGCGGTGCGCGCTCGGTCGGCCTGGTCCACGTCGGCAACAACGACCTGTGCACCAGCTCGCTGCCCGACACCGAACACGGCGAGCCGGCGATGAACAGCGCCGGCGACAAGGGCATGAGCGACTTCGGCCGCGCCGTGGTGAAGCGCGCCAACCAGCTCGGCATGATGGTCGACATCTCGCACGCCTCGGACAACTGCGTGCGCGACGCGCTTAAGGCCTCCGCCACGCCGATCATCGCCACCCACTCCGGCGCCCGCGCCGTGCTCGACCACCCGCGCAACCTGCCCGACGACCTGCTGCGCGCGATCGCCGCCAAGGGCGGCGTGATCGACGCCGTGGCCTACAAGGAATTCCTGAAGAAGGACCCGGGCCGCGAGGCCGCCGAAAAGAAACTGCAGAACGCCATCGCCAAACAGGCCGGCGAGAAGGAATACGACAGCGACAACGACGACTACCGTCCCGAGATGGAAGCGGGCATGGCCGCGATCCAGAAGCAATACCCGCTGGCCACCCTGGACGACTACGTGAAGCAGATCCGCCACATGGTGAAGATCGCCGGCATCGACCACGTCGGCATCGCCTCCGACTTCGACGGCGGCGGCGGCATCACCGGCTGGAAGGACGCCAGCGAGACCCGCAACGTCACCGCCGCGCTGCGCAAAGCCGGCTTCAGCGACGAGGACATCGCCAAGCTGTGGGGCGGCAACCTGCTGCGCGTGTGGGGCGAGGTCGAGCGCCATGCTGATCGTCATTAAGCCGCGCCTGCTGCTGGCCGCGGCACTCGGGCTGGGCTGCACGCTCGTCCACGCGGCCACGCCCGGGGCGGAAACCGCTGCCCTCGACAAGATCGTCGACGCCACCGTCGCCCGCTACCACCTGCCAGGCATCGCCGTGGGCGTGATCGAGAACGGGCAGGTCGTCTACACGCGCACCGTGGGCGAAACCATCGCCGGCTCGGGCCAGCCGATCACCCCGCAGACGCTGTTCAAGATCGCCTCCAACAGCAAGGCGATGACCACCGCCCTGCTCGGCCGGCTGGTCGACCAGGGCAAGCTGCGCTGGGACGATCCGGTGACGAAGTACCTGCCGCAGTTCCGCATGCACGATCCGTGGGTCACCGCGAACATGCGCGTGGCCGACCTGCTCACCCATTCCAGCGGCCTGCCCGAGGGCGGCGGCGACCTGATGCTGTGGCCGGAGCCCAACGCGTTCACCCGCGCCGACATCATCCACGGCCTCGCCTTCATCAAGCCCGGCTACAGCTTCCGCTCGCAATACCAGTACGACAACCTGCTCTACGTGGTGGCCGGCGAAGTCGCCGCCGCCGCGGGCGGCGCGCCGTACGAAACGCTGATGCGGCGCGAAGTGTTCGAGCCGCTGCACCTGGACCGCTGCCAGGTCGGCGCGTGGAACCGCGACACGGTCGGCGACGTGGCCACGCCGCACCGCCGCGACGGCGGCCGCAACGTGCCGATCCCCGAAGCCGCGGCGATTCCCGCGATCACCTCGGCCGCCGCCGGCGGCATCCGCTGCGACCTCACCGACATGCTGAGCTGGGCGCGCAACTGGCTGGTGCCCAGCACGGCGCAGCTGAAGTGGCTGTCGTCGGTGCAGCGCGACGTGCTGCAGGCGCCGCACATGCTGATCCCGGTTTCCGCACAGCGCCGCGCCTGGGACAACAGCCACATCATGGCCTACGGCTACGGCTGGCGCATGGCCGACGTCGACGGCCAGTGGAGCGTGTGGCACACCGGCACGCTGAACGGCATGTACTCGATGCTGGCCCTGCTGCCGGACCGCAAGAGCGGCTTCGTGTTCATGATCAACGGCGAGGCGGACGACGCACGCACCGTGCTCGGCGAAGTGCTTATGAAGCATTTCACCGCACCCGGCGACAGCCGCGACGTGCGCTGGTACGCCGACGCGCTGGAGCAGCAGGCGAAGCAGCGGTCGCCGTCCTCGTCCGCCCCGGACACCTCCACGCAGCGGCCAGCCAGCACCGCCGAACTGGCGCGCTGGAGCGGGCAGTATCGCGACCCGTGGTTCGGCGACGTCACGCTGTGCCCGCGCGACGGAAAAATGCATTTCGCCGCCGCGAAGTCGCCGACGCTGGCCGGCACGGTGATGCGCCTGGGCAAGCGTTATTTCGTGCACTGGGACGATTCGGCCGACCTGGATGCCTGGCTGGATTTCCATGCGGCCACCGCCAGCCAGCCGATCACCCTGCGCATGGCCAAGCTCGACCCGCTGGGCGACTTCAGTTCCGACTACGAAGACCTCGATTTCCAGCGCGTCGGGAGCTGCCACCCATGACCAACCCGTCGCCCATCACCGCCGGCAGGAGCCCGCTTGCGGGCGATGCTCCCGTGCCTGGCGGAAGAAAAGGCATCGCCCGCAAGCGGGCTCCTGCGAAAGCCGGGCATCTGATCGCGTTTGCCCTGCTCGTCGCCGTCAGCGGCATCGCCCACGCGGACCAGCCGCCGGCGCTGTCGCCGGCGACGACTGCCGCCGCGGCGAACCTGGTCGACATCCGCACGCTGGTGCCGGACATCGCCGAGGACATCAAGTACGCCGGCAGCGACAACTTCATGGGCACGCCGGCGGACGGCTATCGCGCGCCGGCCTGCCTGCTGCTGCGCCCGGTCGCCGAGGCGCTGGCGAAGGTCGAGCACGAGCTGCGCGCGCAGCACCGGCGCCTGAAGATCTGGGACTGCTACCGCCCCGCCCGCGCGGTGGCGCACTTCGTGCGCTGGGCGCAAGACTTGGGCGACCAGCGCACCAAGCCGCAGCACTACCCGCGGCTGGACAAGTCCGAACTCCTGCACGGCTACATCGCGGAAAGCTCGGGTCACAGCCGCGGCGCCACCATCGACCTGACCATGCAGCAGTGCGCCGACGACGGCACGCATTGCAAGCCGCTGGACATGGGCACCGATTTCGATTTCTTCGACGTGCGCGCGCACACCGACTCGCCCGAGGTGACCGCGCAGCAGCACGCCAACCGCGTGGTGCTGCGCGACGCCATGCAACGCGAAGGCTTCCGCAATTACCCGATGGAGTGGTGGCATTACACCCTCGAGCCGGAGCCGACCCCACACACGATCTACGACGTGCCGGTGCAATGACCGGCCCGGAGCAACCATGCGCCGATACCCGTAGGGCGGGCACTGCCCGCCGGCTCTTCGGCGCGGCGCAACGCGCTTCGCAAATGCGGCGGGCAGCGCCCGCCCTACGAGGCACGATCAACGAGGGGAGATCCGCCATGCACAGACTCTTCATCGGCCTCGCCGCTGCCACCCTGCTCGCCGGCTGCGGCGGAACCAAGCCGGTCGATCCGGTCGACGCGCTGATGGCGCCCTACGCCGGCGACGTGCCCGGCGCCTCGCTGCTGGTCATCAAGGACGGCAAGGCCGTCGTCGATCGCAGCTACGGCCTGGCCAACCTCGAGGACGATGACAAGGCCACGCCGGCCACCAACTACCGGCTGGCCTCGGTGAGCAAGCAGTTCACCGCCGCGGCGATCCTGCTGCTGGCCGAACAGGGTCGACTCACGCTGGACGATCCGATACGCCGCTGGCTGCCCTCGCTGCCGCAGACGACCTCCGCCGTCACCCTGCGCCAGCTGCTCGACCACACCGGCGGCCTGGTCGACTACGAAGACCTGATCCCGCCCGGCACCACCGGGCAGGTCAGCGACAACGACGTGCTGCGCATGCTCTCCGCCACCCCGAAGACCTACTTCGCGCCCGGCACCGCCTACCGCTACAGCAACACCGGCTACGTGCTGCTCGGCCTGGTGGTCGAGCGCGCCTCGGGCTACAGCCTGCCGCTGTACCTCAAGCAGCAGATTTTCCAGCCGCTGGGCATGAATCACACGCTGCTGTACGAGAAGGGCGGCCCCGACGTGGACGACCGCGCCTACGGCTACAGCGAGGTGGGCGGCCAGTGGACGCGTACCGACCAGAGCATCACCAGCGCCACCCGCGGCGACGGCGGCATCTATTCCTCGGTCGAGGACCTGGCGAAGTGGGACGCCGCGCTGTACGACGACCGCCTGCTCAGCGACGCCTCGCGCAAGCTCGCCTTCAGCCCGCACGTGAAGGTCACCGGCGAACCGTACGAGGCCAGCTACGGCTATGGCTGGCGCATCACCGGCGACACGCTGTGGCACTCCGGCGAAAGCATCGGTTTCCGCAACGTGATCGTGCGCTGGCCGAAGCAGCGCCTCACCGTGATCCTGCTCAGCAACCGCAACGAGCCGGAGCCGTACCGCACCGCGCTGGCGATCGCCAGGCCGTGGTTGCATTGACCCCCGACCGTCATTCCTGCGCAAGCAGGAATCCAGCGACTTCAGCGCCAAGGCGCTGGATGCCAGCGTTCGCTGGCATGACGGGCAAAAGCGAAACCATGAGACCCAACGCGATGCGCATGACTCGTCCAACACCACGCCGCCTGCGCATCGTCGGCGCGCTGCTGTTGCTTGCCCTGCTCGCCGCCTGCGCCCCGCTGCCGCCGCGCAACCCGCTGGCGACCTGGGTGCCCTCGCCCAACCACGACGTCCGCCGTCCGGTGCTGATCGTGCTGCATTTCACCGACCAGCATTCGGCGCAGGAAAGCCTGCACACGCTGCGCACGGCCAACAGCGGCGGCCCGGTCAGCGCGCACTACCTGGTCGGCGCCGACGGCCACATCTACCAGCTGGTCGCCGACCAGCTGCGTGCCTGGCATGGTGGCGGCGGCCGCTGGGGCACCATCACCGACATCAACTCCGCCTCGATCGGCATCGAGCTGGACAACGACGGACATTCGCCGTTCGCGCAGGCGCAGATCGACAGCCTGCTGCGCCTGCTCACCGACCTCACCGGACGCCTGAACATCCCGCGCACGCAGATCGTCGGCCACCAGGATTTCGCGCCCACGCGCAAGAACGATCCCGGCCCGCTGTTCCCCTGGCAGCAACTCGCCGCTGCCGGCTTCGGCCGCTGGCCGCAGGGCGTGCTGGCCGATCCGCCCGCCGGCTTCGACCCCTGGATGGCGCTGGCGGTGGTCGGCTACCCGCTGGATGATCGCGCCGCCGCGGTGCAGGCATTCCACAACCACTTCCGCGGCCTCGGCGGCGACGAGCTCGACCCGCAGGACCTGCGCATCCTGTGGAACCTGGTGCAGCAGATCGAGTCGGGCGGCGGCTGAGACCTTTCGACAGCCGGAAAGCGGCGGGCAGTGCCCGCCCTACCCGGCGGCAGGCGTAGGGCGGGCACTGCCCGCCTGCTCTTCCGCGAATACCGGCGAAAATGGAAGCGTGCGGTCGCCCTACACCTGCAACCGGTCGCCCGGCCGTGCGACCAGCGCATACAACGCCGGCATCAGGTACATGCCGATCAGCAATCGCGACAGCATGCCGGCCACGATCACCAGCGCGAACGGACGCTGCGAATCAGTGCCGACGCCGCTGGCGATGGCTGCCGGCAACAGGCCGAGCGCGGCCACCAGCGCGGTCATGGTGATCGGGCGCAGACGCAGGATCGCCGCCTCGTGCACCGCCCTGGCGATGTCCATGCCGCCCAGCCGCAGCTCGTTGACGCAGGAAATGTAGACCACGCCGGTCAGCACCGACACGCCGAACAGCACGATGAAGCCGATCGCCGAGGACACCGAGAACGGCGTGCCGGTGAGCCACATCGCCACGATCGCACCGAACGGTGCGGACAGCAGCACGCCGGCCACGGTGATGAACGGAAACTTGAAATTGCCGTAGAGCACGAACAGCAGGCCGAAGATCAGCAGCAGGGTGAGCGGCAGGATCACGTTCATCTGTGCGCGCGAGGCGGTGTACTCCTTGTACTCGCCGCCCCACTCCAGCCGATAGCCGTGCGGCAGCTTCACGTCGCGGCCGACCCGGGCGATCGCTTCGTTCACCGCTCCGGCCAGGTCGCGTCCGCTCACCGAGAACTGCACGCCGATGTAGCGTGAACCGTTCTCGCGATAGATGAAGGAGGCGCCGTTGGCGATGCTGATGTCGGCCAGCTCCTTCAGCGGAATCTGCTGGCCGCCGGGCGTGGCTACCGGGATCTCGCCGATCTGCTGCGGGTTGTCGCGGTATTGCGGCTGCAGCCGCACCAGCAGGTCGAACTGCTTTTCTCCCTGCGCTACCTCGGTGGCCACGTCGCCGCCGATCGCCGCCTCGATCAGCTTGTTGATGTCCTCGACGTTGATCCCGTAGCGCGCGATCTTGGCGCGATCGATTTTTATCGACAGGTTCGGCTGCCCCAGCTCGTGCACCAGGGTCAGGTCGGTGATGCCGCGCACCTTTTCCATCGCCTGCTTGATTGCCTTGCCCTTGGCCTGCAGCACGTGCAGGTCCGGGCCGTAGATCTTCACCGCGAGCGAGCTTTTCAGGCCGGTCTCGGCCTCGTCCACCGCATCCTCGGCCGGCTGGGTGTAGTTGAACTGGATGCCGGGAAACACCTGCAGCTTCCTGTCGATCGCCGCGATCAGGTCGGCCTTGCTGCGGTACTTGCCGTCCCACTGCGAGTACGGTTTCAGGCCGACGAAGAACTCATCGTTGAAGAAGCCGGTGGAATCGGTGCCGTCGTCCGGACGGCCCAGCTCGGAACCGACCGTGGTGACCTCGGGGAAGGAGCGCAGGATGCGCCGGATCTGCGGCGAGATCTTCGAGGCCTCGTCGAAGGAGATGGTGTACGGCATGGTGGCGCGCACCCACAGCGAGCCTTCGTCCAGGTGCGGCATGAACTCGGCGCCGATGCCGCGCATCATCACCAGCGCGATCACCAGCAGCAGCAGGGAGGCCCCGGTCACGCGCCACGCGTGCTGCTGCAGGCGCTGCAGTCCGCGCACGTACCACGCCTTGAACCTGTCGTAGATGGCGTTGCGCCGCTCGCGCACGCCACGGCGCATGAACAGCGCGCACAACACCGGCAGCAGGGTCAGCGTGACCAGCAGCGAGCCGACCAGGGCGAAGATCATGGTGTCCGCCATCGGCTTGAACAGCGTGCCGGAAGGCCCGGTCAGCACGTAGATCGGCAGGAAGCTGGCCACGATCACCGCCACCGCGTAGACCAGCGGGCGGTCCACTTCCGAGGCGGCGCCCTGGATGACTTCCCTGATGCTGAACTCGCTGCCCTGCCGCGCGGCCAGTTCGCGGAAGATGTTCTCGACCATGAAGATCGCGCCATCGACCAGGATGCCGAAATCCACCGCGCCGATCGACAGCAGGTTGGCCGAGGCGCCCTTCAGGTCCAGGCACACGAAGGCGAACAGCAGCGCCAGCGGGATCGTGACCGCCACGATCAGCCCCGCGCGCACGTCGTAGAGGAAGAAGATCAGCACCGCGATCACCAGCGCCATGCCCAGCAGCAGGTTGTGCATCACCACCGCCTTGGTCTGGCCGATCAGGTTGGTGAGGTCGTAGAACGGGTGGATCTTGACGTCATCGGGCAAGACGTCGCGGTTGAGCTCCTGCGTCTTCGCCTCGACCCGCTGCAGCACGTTCTCCGTCTTCGAGCCGGTCAGCGCCAGCACCACGCCCTCCACCGCGTCGTCCTGGCCCATGTAGCCGAACTCGCCCAGCCGCGGCGCGATGCCGACCTGCACGGTGCCCACGTTCTTCACCAGGATCGGCGTGCCGTCATGCACCGCCAGCACCACGTCGCCGATGTCCTGCACGGTCTCCAGCCGGCCCAGCCCGCGCACGTAGAAGAACTGCCCGCCCTGGGTGTAGAAGCCGCCGCCGGCGTTGCCGTTGTTGGCGGCCAGCGCGGCCTCGACCTGCGCCACCGACATGCCCAGCGCGGCGATCTTCACCGGATCGAGCAGCACCTGGTACTGCATGGTGCCGCCGCCGAAGCCGGAGTCGTCGGCCACGCCCGGCACCGAACGGTATTGCGGCGCGACCACCCAGTCGTTCAGCGTCTTCAGCTCCATCGGCGAGCGGTCGGTGCTCTGCAACACGTAGCGGTACACCAGCCCCGAGGGCGGCGACATCGGCGACATCGACGAGGACACGCCGTCGGGCAGTTCGACATCCGGCAGGCGGTTGCGCACGCGCTGGCGCGCGAAATACGGATCGGTGCCGTCGGCGAAGCCGAGCGTGACGTCGGACAGGCCGTACAGCGACACGGAGCGCTTGGTCACCATGCCGGGGATGGCATTCATGCCCAGCTCCACCGGCACCGTGATCAGCCGCTCCACTTCCTCGGCCGAATGCCCCGGCCACTGCGTGACGATGTCGACCATCGGCGGCGACAGGTTCGGGTACGCATCCATCGGCAGGATGTTGTAGGACCACACGCCGGCCGCGGCCAGGCCCAGCGCCAACAGCACCATCAGCATGCGCTGCTGCAGCGCGAACGCGACGATGCGGTTGATCAGCGAGGCGGGGCGCGGCGGCAGCCCCTCGGGTGGGGTCTGCGCGCTCATTGGGTCTGCATGAAATGCAGGAAGATCGCGCCGTCCACCACGACCTTGTCGCCGGCGTGCAGGCCGTCGGGAATCTCGAAGGCATCGCCCACGCGTCCGCCCAGCGTGATCGTGCGCTGCGCGTAGCCGCCGTCGGCCGCCGCCACGTACACGAACGGCAGGTTCTCGTCATCGCGCAGCACGGCCGACACCGGCAGCAGCAAGCCCGTGCGCGCATCGCCGGAGCGGATCTTCACGCGCACGTACATCTGGCGCTTGAGCACGCCGTCCGGGTTGTCGACCAGCACGCGGGCGCCGACGGAGCGCGTATCGGGATCGACCACGGCACCGACGTTGGTCACCTTGCCGGGCATCGCCGCGTCATCGCCGCCGACCTCGACGGTGGCCGCGTCGCCGTTCTTCACCGCCGCCAGGTCGTCGCCGAACAGCTGCGCCATCACCCACATTTTCGACGTGTCGGCGACGGTGAAGCAGGGCGTCGAACCGGCCGCCAGCAACTGGCCGGGCGCGATCGACTTCTCCACCACGGTGCCGGCGATCGGGGCGCGGATCACGCCCTGGCCATGCGCCACCGGCTTGCCTTCGCGTATCGCCGCGATGGTTTGCGGATCGACATGCAGGGCCAGCAGCGCCTGCAACGCGGCGTCGCGATCGGCATCCGCCCCCGTCGCATCGGATTGCGCCTGCGCGTGCTCGCGCTGCGAGATCGCCTGGTGCGCATACAGGTCGCGATCGGTCGCGGCCAGCTGGTCGGCGGCATGCGCCGCGGCGAGCGCCTTGCGATATGCGCCGACGGCGGCGGCGAAGTCGGGTGAATCCACCCGCGCCAGCGGCTGTCCCGCCTTGACCTTGTCGCCCGGGTTCACCAGCACCTCGGTCACCGGGCCGGAGAACGGTGCCAGCACCTGGGTGGCGCGGTCGTGGTCGAAATCCACCACGCCACTGGTTTCGATGCTGCGATGGAAGCTGCTGCGTTCGATGGTCAGCAGATGGATGTGCTGGCGCTGCGCAGCGGTCAGCGTCACGTTGTGCGGCGTGTCGGCGGCGGCCTGCGGCGCGGCCTTCGACGAGCAGGCGGCCAGCGTCGACGCAGCCAGCAGCACAAGCGCGGACAACAGGACGGGCGCGCGCCGGGTCGGCGCGGAGGATGGTCTATTTTTCATCGCTATCCCGGGTGGCAGCGGCATCGGTGGAGTGGGTGTCGGCGTCGTGCCACCAGCCGCCGCCCATGGCCTGGAACAGCGCGGCGGTGTCGACATAGCGGCTCGCCTGCGCCTGCACCAGCGCGATGCGCGCCTGCTGGTCGGCCTGCTCCGCACCAAGCAGCGACAGGTAGCTGGCGTAGCCGTCCTGGTACTGGCGCTGCGAGATTTCCAGCGCGAGTTTGGCCGCGTCCGCCGCCCTGGCCGCCGCCTGCAGGCCCTCGGCATCGTGCTGCAGCGCGGCCAGCGTGTCGGCCACGTTCTGGAACGCGGTCAGCACCGTGCCGCGATATTCCTCGGCCGCCTGCACGTAGGCCGCCTTGGCCGCGCGCTCCTGATGCAGCAGGCTGCCGCCCTGGAAGATCGGGGCGGCCAGATCCGCGCCCAGGCTCCAGAAGCCGGTGCCGCTCTTGAACAACTGCTTGATCGCCAGCGCGCTGCTGCCTGCATTTGCCGTCAGCGTGATGTCGGGCAACCGGTTCGCGATGGCTACGCCGATCTGCGCGTTGGCCGCATGCAGGTTGGCCTCTGCCTGGCGAACGTCGGGGCGCTGCGCCACCAGGGTCGAGGGCAGGCTCACGGGAAGCTGCTGCGGCAGATGCAGGCTGGCCAGGTCGAACGCCTGCGGCGCCGCCTCGCCGGGCAGGTCGCCGGCCAGCACGGCCAGCAGATGGTTCTGCTGGTCCAGCTGGTTCAGCAGCGGCGGCAGCGTGGCCTGCAACTGGGCCAGCTGGGATTCCTGCGCGGCGAGATCGAGCCGCCCCGCGTAGCCCTTGACGAGCTGGTAGCGCAGCAGCTCGACCATCTTCGCGTTGGTCGCGACCAGCTCGCGGGTCGCGGCGACCTGAGCGCGCAGCGAGGCTTGCTGCACTGCCGCCACCACCACGTTGGCGCTGAGCGTGATGCGCGTGGCAAGCATCTGGAACCGCACCGCCTGCTGCTGCGCCTTGAGCGATTCCACGTTGCGCCGGTTCAGGCCGAACACGTCCGGCACGTACGACACGCTGACCTGCGGCGTGAACAGGTTGTACAGGTACGCGTTGTTGCTGGGCACCGGCGCCAGCGCGCCGGGCGGGTCCTGTTCGCGGCTGGCCGAGAAGCCGGCGCTGACGCTTGGCGCGTACGCACCGCGTCCGGCGCGGGTGTTCTCGCGCGCCACCGCCAGTGCGGCCTGTGCGGCCTTGAGATCGGGGTTGTGCGCCAGCGCCTGTGCGATCAGCGCGTCGAGCGCGGCCGAATGGAACAGCGTCCACCACTGCGCGGGAATGTCGCCGCCGGAAACGAAACGCTGGGGCTGCCCGCCGGCGACATTCGCACCGGGGGTGCGCTCCGGCAGCGGCCCGGCGGCCACGCTGGCAACATCCGGTGCCGCCGGCTTCCGGAAATCCGGCCCCACCGCGCAGCCGCCGATCGCCAGCACCGCGACGACCGCCAGCAGCGACCCGCCTGCCCGTCTGATCATCGCGGCCGTCATCGCGACGGTGCCAGCAGACAATCGGACCGCGGGTTTTTCATGCGTGCGCGTCTTGAGGAAAAGATCGGAACGCAACGATATAACGTACCAAGCCGACGCGAAAGCCTGCAAGAAATTGCGTTTGCGCAGCCCGTCCTGCGGGAAGCCGCATCGGGAGGGCGCGACACTCGCCCCCTCCCGATTCGGATCAAGCCATGCAGATCAAACCCACGCGCCACGCAGTGCCCGGGAAGTCGGGCACGCCGGCGCGCGCCGCCCTAGAAGCGCAGCGCCACCCCCAGGTTGACGGAACGGCCATAGCGGTAATAGCCCTGCGACAGCAGCGGGTTGCCGTTGATGCTGTAGGTCTGCGCCTTGTCCAGCAGGTTCTGGCCGTCCAGGCTGACGCTGATCATGTCGTTGAACTTGTAGGAGACGTGCGCGGTGACCCAGGTGATCGCGTCGGCCTGCTCGTTGTAGCCGGTACCCAGCACGTTGATCGCGGTGACGAAGCCGTTGGTGCGGTCGGCGTTGGCGCCCACCGACCACTTGCCCTTCTCGTACATCACGCCCAGCGAATAGGTCGCCGGGGCGATGCCTTCAAGCGGCCGCTGCTCGCCGTCCACCCAGCTCGTGGACAGGTTGCGCGTGTACTGCGCACGCACGCCGAAACCGTTGTTCCAGAAGTGCTGCAGGCTCATCTCCATGCCCTTCACCCTGGCGTGGTCGCCATTGATCGGACGCATGATGTTGAACAGGTAACCCGGCACGCCGATGTCCTGGCCGGTTTCCCAACTGGTGGTGATCTGGTTGGTGATGCGCTTGTAGAACACCGCCAGGCTGGCGACGGAGTGCTCGGCGAAATACCACTCCAGCGACAGGTCGCCCTGAGCCGCACTGTAGGGCTTGAGGTCCGCGTTGCCGCCGTAGACCTGGGTGAACTCGCCCCACGACACGCTTTCGGTGGTGTTGGTCGGCGCCAGCTGGTTCACTGCCGGACGCGCCATGGTCTTGGCCGCGCCGGCGCGCAACTGCAACTGATCGGTGAAATGCCAGGTGAAGTTGGCCGAGGGCAGCAGATAGCTGTAATGGGCGTCCTGGACGACCGGCGTCGGCGCGTCGTATTGGGCGGTGTAGTTGAAAGGCCCGTTCTCGGTGATGCTCAGGATCTTGGCGTCCCAGGCCTGGGCGCGGGTATCGGTCTGCACCAGGCGCACGCCGACGTCGCCTTCCCAGCGATCCCCGGACATGTCCGCCTGCACGTAGAACGCGTTGGTCTTCTCGCTGACGCGGTAGCTCTGCAGCGGGTTCCATTGCGGGCCGGCCAGCGCGTAGTCGTACGGCGTGCCGTCCGGGCGGAGGTTGCCGTTGTAGGCCTGCAGCCGGGCCAGGTAATTGGGCACGTCGAAGGCCAGGAAGCTGCGCGGGAAGCTGCTGCCCACGCCGGACATGAAGTGCGGCAGGTGGAAGGAGTGCGAGATCACGTTGCCGCCGAGGTCGGCCACGTTGATGGCGTTGTCCTCGGAGTAGTAGTCCGCGCCGCCGTTGAGGGTGTTGTTGACCAGGTCGCGCGACTTCTCGCGCTCGGTGCGGGTCACGCCGAAGCGCAGGTTGTCCACGCCCCACTTGCCGACGAACAGCTTGCCGGCCACGGTGCCGCCGGTGATCTCGTCACGGATGTTGTCGCCGCTCAACTCCATGTAGTGCGTGTTGAAGTCCGAATCGCTGAACTGGCCGCTGGCGAGGCCGGAGATCAGGTCGCGACCGTCGTCGAACTTCACGTCGACGTTGGGCACCGCGTACGGGCCGACGGTGATGCGCGCCGTGTTGGGCTGGTTCATGCGCAGCACGACGTAGGTGTCCTGGCCGCCGGAGCGACGCTCCGAGGTGGAGCGGTACAGGTCGCCGGTCAGGGTCAGGTCGTCGGTGGCCTTCCACTCGCCGTTGATGCCGTACAGCGCGGTATCGACGACGCGGTACTGGGTCTGGTTCAGCAGTTCCGGATTGAGCCGCAGCTCCGGGTCCGGGTTGTCCATGGTGAAACCGGTGACGATGCCGTTCTGCACGGTGATGTCGGACCAGCGCCCCGGCGCGAACAGCGGGTAGTAGGACTGCTGGAAGGACACCTGCGGCGAATCCAGGCGCGTCTTCAACCCATCCACCACGATGCGCACCCGGTCGTTCGGACGCCACTCGATCTTGCCGGAATAGGCGCTGCGCTTCTTGTCCTCCAGGATCGAGCCGACCCGGAACTGGCCGGGGGCGATCAATCCGTAATCTTCCGGGTCCAGTTCGCCGTTGCCGTTGAGGTCGATGTTGCCGCCCCAGGCGTTGCCGTACCAGTTGGGATCGTTGGGGTCGGGGTTGCGCGTCCAGCCGCCGTCGTTGCCGGCGACGTCGGTGCGATCCTTGCGCTTGGCCTTGACCACGCCCAGCAGCACGCCGACGGTGTCGTTGGCGAAGGTGTTGCTGTAGGCGGCCGAGAACTTGTGTCCGTTGAGTTCGGACATCTGGTTGCGATCGCCCTCCAGGCGCACGATGCCGTGCTGTCCGGACCGGTCGAACGGGCTGGCCGAACGCAGGTTGATCAGGCCGCCGATGCCCCCTTCGGTCAGCGAGGCCTGCGCGCCCTTGATCACGTCGGCACCACTGATCACGTCGGCGGGCAGGACATCGAAGGCAAAGTCGCGACCGGCGCCATCGGTGGCCAGGATGCGGCCGTTGAACGTGGTCAGGGTGAACTCCGGGCCGAGGCCGCGCACGCTGACCTTCTGGCCCTCGCCACCAGCGGTGCGCGAAATGGCCACGCCGGTGATGTGGCTGAGCGAGTCGGCCACGTTGTCGTCGGGGAACATGCCCAGCTCGAGCGCGCTGATCGAATCCTGCACGGTGCCGGCGTCGCGCTTGAGCTCGGTCGAGCGCGCCATGCTGCCCCGTTCGCCGGTGACCACCACGGTCGCCAGCTCGGTGGCGGCGCGCGGCGTGGCCTGGTCAACCGGGACCGCCTGTGGGCTCGGCGTCGTGGCGGCGCTGGCAGGCGCTGTCTGGGCTGTTTGGGAGAACGCCGCCGCCGGTATCAGTAGCGCCAGCGCGACGGCACAAGACAGTGTGTTTCGGTGAAAGGATGCGGCGTTCAAAGGCTCTCTCCTGGGGGCGCGATGGCGGACCTTACATCTAAACAACGAAACCGAGCCTATATCATGTTTCGTTTCGCATCAATAGCGAAATACAACGAAATACGGCATAATTTCGCCACCCGTCGGAACTCCCAAATGGCCGCTACTCGCGATACCAGTCAACGACGCCTCCAGATCAGCGAACTCGTCCGCCAGCAAGGAAGCGTCCAGGTCAGCAGGCTCGCCGACCGCTTCGGCGTGAGCGCGCAGACCGTGCGCAAGGATCTGCGCTACCTGGCCGAGCGCGGCGTGATGGCGCGCGCCTACGGCGGCGCGATCGACAGCGGCGTGATCGGCAACGGCAGCCCCGCCGAACCCAATTACGAAGCGAAAATCACCAGCTACCTGGCCGAGAAGCGCCGCATCGGCGTGCGCGCCGCGACCCTGATCAAGCCCGGCGACACCGTTGCCATCGACTCGGGCACCACGGCCATCCAGCTGGCCAAGGCGTTGCCGGACATCGACATCACCGTGGTCACCAACGACTACGGCGTGCTGACCGCGCTGGCATCCAAGCCGAGCATCAACCTCGTCATGCTCGGGGGCGAGCTGCGCCGGCGCAACATGGCGTTCTACGGCGGGCTGACGGTCGAGGCGCTGGACGCGCTGCACGTGGACAAGCTGTTCCTCGGCGTGGACGGTTTCGACCTGGAGCGCGGCATCACCACCCATTACGAGCCCGAGGCCCTGCTCAACCGCAAGATGGTGGAGGCCGCACGCGTGGTCATTTCCATCACCGACAGTTCGAAGTTCGGCAAAGTCTGCCTGCACCGCATCATCCCCGTCACCGCGTTGAACGTGTTGATCACGGACACCGGCGCACCCGAGGACATCATCCAGGCCAGCCATCAGCTCGGTTTCGAGTTGTTGCTGGCCTGAGAGCAGGGATTCGGGATTCGCAAAAGCATGAGAGCGCCGCCGCCGCAGGAGCCCGCTCGCCGGCGATGCTCCTGACGCTCCCGCAAATCCCCAATCCCCCATTCACTGCCCCAAGCTTGTCGAAGGGCCCTATCCCGGCTCAAAGGCATCGCCCGCAGGCGGGCTCCTAGGTGCCCGGCCTGACGAACACGCGCATCGCATTGCCGTAGTAGATCTTGTCGATCACCGCGCGCGGCAGCGCCAGGCCCGGCACGTCGGCGTGGATCATGTCCACGTGCTGCGTCTCGCCGGTGGCCAGGTAGCGCCAGTCGGAGCTCCACGCCGCGTGCGCCTCGCGGCGGAACTCGGCGGGGTCGGCATCGGGGCCGTAGGTCAGGTCGGTGCCGTACATCACCCGATCCTGGTAGCGGATGAAGAAGTTGCGCACCTTCTCGCGGTCGCGCACCGACTGGTATTGCACCTGGCTCATGCGCGCGGCCATGTCCACGGTGGCATCGGGAAAACGGTCGAGGAAGGCGGCGATGCGGTCGACGTCATACTCCAGGCTGGCCAGGTGCGCGCCGACGAAGCGCAGCTTCGGGTGCGCGGCCACGAAGCGGTCGCGCACCGCCATCAGATCCTCGTAGCGCGGCATCTCCGGATGCAGGTGCATGTAGTACTCCGGATGCTTGCTGAAGTACTCGCGGTCGTTGTCGGTGGTCATCTGGTCCAGCGGCAACCAGCAGTTGCGCGGCTCGCCCTGGTGGTCGATCAGGGCCACGCCGAGCGCGCGCACCTGCTCGGCCACGGGCGCCAGGCCCGGATCGTCGAGCATGATCAGTTTGCCGTCGGCGCTCCGCTCCGCGAGGCCCACGTTTTTCCAGATCTTCACTGCCAGGGCGCCCGCCGCCACGTCGCGGGCAAGTTTCGCGTCGACGCGTTCGGTCCAGCCCGGCGTGCCGAACCCCTTCATCGAGAAGGTGGTGGCCCAGTGGAAATGCGCCGGGTCCCTTGCCGCCAGGGCCACGGCGGCCGCGTGCTGCCGCGCGATGCTCGGGAAGTCGGGGTAGTCGACGTTGATCGACAGCAACTCGAAACCGTCCGCGCGCGCCTGTTCGAGGAATGCCGGATCGGGCGTGTTGGCGTGGACGTGGGCGTCGAACTTGCGCACCTGGCCGAAGTCGGCCATCGAATAACTTTCCGCGGCATGCCGGCTCGCCGTCGCGCAGGCGCTGGAAAGGGCTGCCGCGATGGCCAACAGGGCAAGGACGGCGGGACGGAAGATCGTGTTCATCGGTCCACCTCGGCAATATAACGAAACATTTTCGAACCATACCGAAACGAAACGCTTGCATCAAGAGCAACGGCTGACGCAGAATCGGGACGACGTCTCAAGAGGAATTCGCCATGCGCCCGATCGGACGACGCACTGTATTGAAGCTCGTGGCCGGCAGCGTGGCCGGTGGCGCGGCGTGGCTCATGCTGCCGAAGGCGCTGGCGGCATCCCGGCCTGGCTATTCCGGTGCCGGCCGCACCGATGGCGGCACCGGCGCCACCGCCGGCGATGCGGTACTGGCGATCGCCTTCGATCACCGCCTGCACACGCGCCTGGTGGTCCGCGGCAAGCCGCTCACGCCGTGGCAACCCAGCGAGAGCCTGCTGTTGGCCGATGGCGCGGTCGACGACTTCGCCATCACCGGCCACCGGGAACAACCGATCGCCGACCCGCGTCACGGCAGCGGTCACCAGTCGATCGTCACCGGCCGTTCCGGCAACCTGGAAAAGGAAGTGGCGCTGACCTTCTTCGACGGTCTTCCCGGCTTCGCCGTGCTGCAGACGCGCTACCGCAACCTGGGCAGCACTGCCGTGCAGGTCGCCGGCTGGCGCAATGCCGCGCATGAACTGGCCGAGGCGCCCGGCGGCTTCTGGAGCTTCTCCGGCACCACCCACACCGATCGCCGCGATTGGGTGCAGCCGCTGCGCGCGGGGTTCGACCAGCGCAATACGCTGGCGATGGATTCGTCCGACTACGGCGGCGGCACGCCGGTGGCCAACATCTGGCGCCGCGACATCGGCCTGGCGGTCGGCCATGTGGAGCCGGTGGTGCGTCCGCTGGATCTGCCGGTGCGCAAGACCGACCGCGGCGCGCACATCGCGGTCGAATCGCTGCAGGCATCCGCCCTGGCGCCGGGCCAGGCCCTGGTCACCGAACGCACTTTTCTGGCGGTGCACACCGGCGATCATTTCGCGCCGCTGCTGCAGTACCGGCAATACATGCAGGCCGAGGGCCTGGAGGCGCCGCGGGCTCCGGAATCGGCCTTTGCGCCGGTGTGGTGCGCGTGGGGCTACGGCCGCGACTTCACCGTCAAGCAGATCCTGGACACGCTGCCGAAAGCGCGCGAGCTGGGCTTCGGCTGGGTGGTGATGGACGACGGCTGGCAGACCAACGAAGGCGACTGGCGCATCGACAGGCGCAAGTTCCCGCGCGGCGATGCCGACATGCGCGACTTCACCGCCAAGGTGCGCAGCCAGGGCATGCACCCGCGCCTGTGGATCGCGCCGCTGGCCGCCGACCCGGGCAGCGACGTGCTGCATGACCATCCCGACATGCTGCTGCTGGACCAGGACGGCGGGTTCCAGAAGGTGACTTGGTGGAACGCGCTCACGCAATGCCCGGCCTACCAGCCCACCGTCGACTTCTACGTGGCCCTGGTGAAGAAGGTCATCGGCGACTGGGGCTTCGAGGGCATCAAGTTCGACGGCCAGCACCTCAACGCCGTGGCGCCCTGCTACAACCCTGCGCACAAGCATGCGCATCCGGGCGATTCGGTCGAAGGCCTGGCCACGTTCTGGCAGGCCATCCACCGGGCGGCGCACGAGGCCAACCCGCAGGCGGTGGTCGAGCTGTGCCCCTGCGGCACGGCTTTCGATTTCCACAACCTGCCGGCCACCGACCAGTACCCGGCGTCCGACCCGACCTCTTCGTGGCAGGTGCGCAGCAAGGGCAAGAGCATGAAGGCGCTGATGGGCTCGCGCAGCAGCTATGCGGGCGATCACGTGGAACTGTCCGATCGCGGCGACGACTTCGCCTCCACCGTCGGCATCGGCGCGATTCCCTCCACCAAGTTCACCTGGCCGAAGGACACCGAGCATCCCTCCGAGCCGCTGCCGCCGGGCGGCCTGGTGCTCAACGCGGAGAAGGAAGCGCTGTGGCGCAAGTGGGTGGCCTTGTACAAACAGCACATGCTGCCCAAGGGCGAATACCTGGGCACGCTGTACGACATCGGCTTCGACAAGCCCGAGGCGCACGCCATCGCCAAGGACGGGGCGATGTACTACGCCTTCTACGCCGACGAGTTCAAGGGCAAGGTGGAACTGCGTGGCCTGGGCGCCGGACGCTACAAGGTGCGCGACCTGTTCAACGAAGTCGACCTTGGCGAGGTGGAGGCCACTGCGGCGAACCTGCCGGTGGCGTTCAGGCACTTCGTGCTGCTGCAGGCCACACCACTGGGGACGCCGGCATGAGCCTGGCCGCCAGTGCGATCGCCGCGCCGCGCCGTCGCCCCTGGCTGGTTTTCGCCGTCGCCACCGTCGCGCTGTGGGGCGTGTGGGGCGCGCTGTCGCCGCTGTCGGCCGAGCACGGTTTTCCCGAAACGCTGGTGTACTGCGTGTGGGCGCTGACCATGATCCCGCCGGCGCTGTACATCCTGTGGCGCAGCGGCTGGACGCTGGAGCATTCACCGCGCGCGATCGGCTACGGCATGGCCATCGGCCTGCTCGGTGCCGGCGGGCAGATGCTGCTGTTCCACACGCTGACCATCGGGCCGGCGTATTTCGTGTTTCCGATCATCTCGCTGTCGCCGGTGGTGACGATCGCCCTGTCCTTTGCGTTCCTGCGCGAGCGCACCGGCTGGAGCGGCGCGCTGGGCATCGTGCTGGCGCTGGTGGCATTGCCGATGCTGGACCTGTCGTTCGGCCGCAGCGCCGGCGGCGGACTGGGCTGGTTCCTGCAGTCGCTGCTGATCATGCTGGCCTGGGGCGTGCAGGCGTACTTCATGCGCCTGGCCAACCACACCGTGCGCGCCGAGAGCATCTTCTTCTACATGATGCTGGGCGGCCTGCTGCTGGCGCCGGTGGCGCTGGCGATGACCGACTGGTCGCAGCCGATCAACACCGGCATCGACGGCCCGTGGATGACCGCCGCGATCCAGTTGCTCAACGCCATCGGCGCGCTGACCCTGGTCTACGCCTTCCGCCACGGCAAGGCGATCGTGGTGGCGCCGCTGACCAATGCCGGTGCCCCGCTGGTGACCGCCGCGCTGGCGCTGGTGTTCGCCAGCATCGTGCCGGGCCCGCTGAAAATGATCGGCCTGGTGCTGGCCCTGATTGCCTCGTTGCTGCTGGCACTCGAACCCGAGGCCGTGGCCGAAGCCGAGGGCGATCCCGACGTTTCCACCCCCTCCCCCGAATGGACTCCGTCCCCATGCACGTCCTCTCCGAGCTCATCGCCCGTCACAAGCAGGGACACGCCGGTGGCGTGACCTCGATCTGTTCCGCGCATCCCCTCGTGATCGAAGCCGGCCTGCGCCACGCGCAACGCACGGGACAGGCATTCGTGCTGTTCGAGGCCACCTGCAACCAGGTCAACCAGGACGGCGGCTACACCGGGATGAAGCCGGCCGATTTCGTCGCCTTCGTGCATGCGATCGCCGACCGCGTCGGCTTCGACCGCGCGCGCATCGCGCTGGGTGGCGATCACCTGGGGCCCAACCCGTGGACGTCGCTGAACGCGGACGCGGCGATGGACAAGGCCGAGGTGATGGTGGCCGCGTACGTGGCCGCCGGCTTCCGCAAGATCCACCTGGACTGCTCGATGGCCTGCCGCGGCGATCCCGAGCCGCTGCCGGAGGCGGAGATCGTGCGCCGTGCGGTACGCCTGTGCCGGGCCGCCGAGGTCGCTCACGCGCAGGCCGGCGGCGAGGCGCTGGTGTACGTGATCGGCACCGAGGTACCGGTGCCCGGCGGTGCCACCGAGGCCATCGAAGGCCTCGCCGTGACCACGCCGCAAGCCGCGCTGGCCACGATCGAGGCGCATCGCCAGGCCTTCGCCGCCGCGGGGCTGGACGCCGCATGGCAACGCGTGATCGCCTCCGTGGTGCAACCGGGCGTGGAGTTCGATCACCACGACGTGGTGGATTACGACCCGTCGAAAGCGCGCGAACTGAGCCACGCCATCACCGGTGTGCCGGGCATGGTGTTCGAGGCGCACTCGACCGACTACCAGACCCGCGACGCGCTGGCGGCGCTGGTACGCGATCATTTCGCCATCCTCAAGGTCGGCCCCGGCCTGACCTTCGCCCTGCGCGAGGCGCTGTGGGCGCTGGACGCGATCGAGCAGGAGTGGATCGGGGATGCGCGTCGGGCACGCCTGCGCGAGGTAACCCTGGCGCGCATGCGCGAGCAGCCCGGTTACTGGCGACGCTACTACCACGGCGAGGGCCACGCGCTGACCATCGACCTGCAATACAGCCTCAGCGACCGCATCCGCTATTACTGGCCGGACCCGGTGATCGAGCAGGCCTGCCAGCGCCTGTTCGACAACCTGCGCGCGACCCCGCCGCCGCTGCCGCTGATCAGCCAGTTCCTGCCGCACGCGCTGCGCGCGCTGCGCACCGGCGGCGCGACCAACGACCCGCTCTCCCTGACCATGGCACACATCAGTGCCGCACTCGACGACTACCACCATGCCTGCCATGACCATGACATCCACTGAGTACCTGGGCGCGTCCGAGTCCGAGCTGACCGCCGCGGGCGCGCTCTGCACCGCACGCGAGATCGAGCAGCAGCCACGGATGCTGCAGCGGACCCACGCGCTGGTGGCCGGGCTGCATGCGCAGATCCGGGCGTTTGCCGGCCCGCTGATCGACGACCCTGCCGCGCGGGTGATCCTGACCGGCGCCGGCAGCTCGTCCTATATCGGCCAGTGCGTGGCGCCGCTGCTGGACCGCCGGCTGGCCGCCCGCGTGGACGCTGTGCCGACCACCGACATCGTGTGCGCCCCGCGCTTGTATCTGGAGCCGGAACAGCCACTGCTGCTGGTCTCCTTCGGCCGTTCCGGCAACAGCCCCGAAAGCCTGGCCGCGGTGGAACTCGCCGAGTCCCTGGTGCGCGACGTGCGCCACCTGGCGATCATCTGCAATGCCGACGGTGCGCTGGGCAAGGCGCCGGTTGCCCGTTCGATGACCCTGCTGCTGCCGGCCGAGACGCACGACGCCGGCTTCGCCATGACTTCCAGCTTCAGCTGCATGATGTACGCGGCCATGGCCGCGTTGTTGCCAACCGGCAGCATGGACGCGCGCATCGACGCCATTGCCGATGCCACCGCGCGGGTCATCGCCGGATCGCTGCCGGCACTGAACGAGCTGGCGCGCGGCCAGTACGACCGCGTCGCCTACCTCGGCAGCGGCGTCTTGCAGGGGCTGGCCCGCGAGGCGGCGCTGAAGCTCGGCGAGCTCACCAATGGCGCGGTGGCGACCTGCTTCGAGTCGCCGCTGGGTTTCCGCCACGGGCCCAAGACCTTCGTCACCGAACACGCCCTGGTGATGGTCTTCGTGTCCAACGACCCGCTGACCCGCCGCTACGACCTCGACCTGGTGGACGAGCTGCGTCGCGACGGCCGCGCGGCGCGCATCATCGAGGTGAACGCCCAGCCGCGCGCCGGCACGGACGCGGACACCATCGTGGTGCCTGCGATGGCCGATGCCGTCGATGCGGATCTGCTGTGGCCGTACCTCGCCATCGCGCAGATCCACGCCTTCCTCCGTTCGCGCGCCATCGGCGTGACGCCCGACAATCCCAACCCCGCGGGCCTGGTGAACCGCGTCGTGCAGGGCGTGCGCCTGTACGCTCTGAGCGCATGAATCGGGTGACTTACCTGGGCGTGGACGGCGGCGGAACGAAAACGCGTTTCGCCCTGATCGACGCTGACGGCCGACTGCTCGGCGAAGCGGAGCTCGGCACGACCTACCATCCCCATGTCGGGCTGGACGGCGTGCGTGCCATCCTGGCCGAGGGCGTGACCGCGGTGCTGGGCACCGCCGGCCGGACCCTGGCCGACATCGGCCATGCCTTCTTCGGGCTGCCCGCCTACGGCGAGGACAGCCGCGCCACCGCGCTGTTGCAGGCGTGCCCCGCGGCGATCCTCGGCCACGACCGCTACACCTGCGACAACGACATGGTGTGTGGCTGGGCCGGCTCGCTGGGCTGCGCCGACGGCATCAACATCGTCGCCGGCACCGGTTCGATCGGCTATGGCCAACGCCAGGGCCTCGCGGCCCGCGCCGGCGGCTGGGGCGAGGCGTTCTCCGATGAAGGCTCGGCCTACTGGATCGCCATGCGCGGACTCAACGCCTACTCGCGCATGAGCGACGGGCGCCTGCCCCGCGGCCCGCTGCACGCGATCCTCAACGCGCACTTTCAGCTCGACAACGACCTGGACATCTGCGCCCATGTCTACGGCGGCAACTCCTACGCCCGCGGCGACCTGGCGCAGCTCTCGCGCCAGGTGGCCGAGGCGGCACGGGCCGGCGACGGCGTGGCCGCCACCATCTTCCGCGACGCCGGCCACGAGCTGGCCGGCATCTGCGACGCACTGCGACTGGCCCTGCACTTCGAAGCCGGCGAAACCGTACCGGTGTCCCATTCCGGCGGCGCCTTCAATGCCGACGAACTGCTGCTGGCACCGCTGCGCGAGGCGCTTGCCGCCGCAAGCACGGATTTCGACCTGCGGCCGCCGTTGCACGCGCCGCATTACGGCGCCGCGCTCTACGCGGCCCGGCTCGCCGGCCACCCGGTGCAGGCGGCAACGCGGGCTGCCGTCGCCCCCTGAGCGAGACTGTCCGGTTCGCCGCGGACTTTTGCCGGGACCGCCCTACAAGCCTTTCGCCGCCTGCGCCACCGCGCGGAACAACGCGCGGCCCTTGTTCATCGTCTCCTCCCACTCGGCGGCGGGGTCGGAGTCGAACACGATGCCTGCGCCGGCCTGCACGTGCAGGCGGCCGCCGTGGATCACCGCAGTGCGGATCGCGATGGCGGTGTCGGCGTCGCCCCACCAGCCGATCCAGCCGATCGCGCCGCCGTAGATGTTGCGCTTGTGCGGCTCCAGCTCCTGGATGATCTCCAGCGCGCGCACCTTCGGCGCGCCGGAAAGCGTGCCGGCCGGGAAGGTCGCCTTGAGCACGTCCATGTAGCTCAGGCCTTCGCGCACCGTACCCTGCACCTGCGAGACGATGTGCATCACGTGCGAGTAGCGCTCGATCGCGAACGAGTCGCCCACTTCCACGCTGCCGGTCTCGCTGATGCGGCCGAGGTCGTTGCGGCCGAGGTCGATCAGCATCACGTGTTCGGCGCGCTCCTTCGGATCGGCCAGCAACTCCGCTTCCAGCGCGCGGTCCTCTTCCTCCGTGGCGCCGCGCTTGCGCGTGCCGGCGAGCGGGCGCACCACCACCTTGCCGCCCTTCAACCGCGCCAGGATCTCCGGCGAGGAACCCACGATCTGGGTGTCGCCGAGATCGACGAAGTACATGTAGGGCGAGGGATTCATCGCGCGCAGCGCGCGGTATACGTCCACCGGCCGCGCGTTGAAGCGCACGGAAAGGCGCTGTGACGGCACCACCTGGAAGATGTCGCCGGCGCGGATGTATTCCTTCGCGCGCTCGACCATCGCCTCGAACTCGTCCCTGGTGAACGAGGACTTGAAGTCGCTCTCGTCCAGCGCGACCGACTGGGTCAGCTGCGGATACGAGGCGCCGCCCTGGCGCAGCCGATGGACCAGCGCATCGAGCCGTCGCTGCGCCTGCGCGTAGGCGTGCGGCTGCGACGGATCGGCGTGCACGATCAGGTACAGCCGGCCCTTGAGGTTGTCGAATACCGCCACCTCCTCGGCCAGCATCAGCAGCACGTCGGGCGTGCCCAGCTCGTCGAGGCGGTCCCACTGCGCCAGCCGCGGCTCGATGTAGCCGATCGTCTCGAAACCGAAGTAGCCGACCAGGCCGCCGGTGAATGCGGGCAGTTGCGGCAACTGCGGCACGTCGTACTGCGCGCGCAGCTTCTCGATCTCCGCCAGCGGATCGTCGAGGTGGCGGCGCTCGGTGACCTCGCCGGAATCCTCCACCTCCAGCTCATGCCCGCGCAGGCGGAACACCCGCTTCGCCGGCAGGCCGATGATCGAATAACGCCCCCAGGTAGCGCCGCCCTCGACCGACTCGAACAGGAAGGTGTACGGACCGTCGGCGAGCTTCAGGTACACCGACAGCGGCGTGTCGAGGTCGGAGAACACCTCGCGCACCAGCGGGATGCGCGTGTGACCGCGGGCGGCCAGCGCGTCGAATTCGTTTCGGCTGATGGGGTCGGGAGAGCTCACGGGTCGCGGTTCCGGGTGGTCACGAAGGGGAAACGACCATTGTAGGCCAAGCACAGGCGCCGCCGCGGCGCGCTTGATACGCTGGTGGCGGCGGTCTACTCTCGACGGTCGGGCTACAGGGGACCGTGCGTGGATCAGTATTGCGTCGTAGTGTGCGGTTTGCGGGCCGGTGCGTCGGACGAGGCGTCGACGTGGGCGCCGGTGGCGGCCGCGCTGAGGATGGAGCACGACGAATTTTCCCGGCGCGTGGTCGCCGCGCTGCCGCGGATCGTGCGCCAGCAACTGGACCGCTCCAGCGCCGAGCGCATCGCGCAGTTGCTGCAAGGCCTGCACGTCGATGCCCGCGCGCTCCCCGGCGACGAAGAACTGGCGTACATCGACCGCGACGGCAGCAGCCGCGGGCCGTTGCCGCGGTCGGCGCTGGACGCGTTCATCGCGCCGGGCGAGTCGTATCGGCTGCACGGCAGCCTGGCATGGCAGATCTGGCCGGAGCCGCTGGAGTACGAGTCCTCGCCCCCGCCGGCACAGGCATTCGACGAGGTGATGGCCGCGCCCGTCGACGAAGCCTTCGCCGCGGCGCCCGCCGAGCCGCTCGACGATGAACCGCCTGCGCCCGCGGCCGTGAGCGCGTCGCCCGGCCTGCCGCCGCCATTGCCCACCGCGTCGTCGCCCGCGGCCGTCGAGCCGCCGGTGCCTGACGACGAGCTGGCGACAGACGATGCCCTGATCAATCCGTCGTCGGACGAGCCCGTCGGCGAAGCCGACGTCGCCGCCCCGCCAGCCGAGACCACAAGCCACCCGCCAAGACGCTCGCGGCTGGGTCGCATGTTGCTGCTGCTGGCACTCGTCGGCTTGGCCGCGTGGGCCTATCTGAATTGGGGCGCCGATACGCACGTCGACGATTCCCCGCCGGCGGCAGCGGTCGGCCATGCGCAGCCGGCGAACAGCACCACCGCGGCAGCGGCAGCGGCAGCGGCGACTTCGGCCGCGGCAGCGCCCGCCATGGCCGCGTCCACCCCGACGGCAAGCGCCAGTTCGACGCCCGCGGCGGCGACGTCGGTCCCGGCCTCCGGCGGCACGGCGGCCTTGCCTGCGGCGGCCGCGACCACGGCGGCACCGGCAGCGGCATCCAGCGCGGCGCCCGCTGCATCGGCCAGCGCAGTGCCGGCGCATGCGGCCAGCGCGATGGCCACGCCCCCCACGCCCGCGGCGGCGGGCTCGTCAGCGCGGGGCTGAAGCTCAGGCGGTTTCGGTCACCGGCTCCACTGCCGGCGCGGCATCCGCCGCCATGTCTGCCGACGCCTCCGCACCACCGGCGAGCGCGAGCAAGGCCTGGTTCTCGCGCATCACCTCGCGCAAGGCCAGCAGCGCACGCACGTTGCGTTCCAGCTCGGCGATCGAGATCGGGAAGAAACCATCGTCGCGGTCGCTGACCACCCAGCTGCGCGCACGCGCCAGGTCGACCGGGATCTGCGCGGCATGCAACGCCTCGACCACATCCGCGGGACGCAACTCGGCCAGCTCGCACACCAGTCGCCACAGCCAGTTCATGCGTTGCGGATCGGTGGCACGCAACAGCGGCGGGCGGCGATAGGGTTGCCGGCTGAGGTTGGGGACATCCATGGCGACATTTCCGCGGGAAGCCGAGATGTCCGGATAGCGGCACACGGCGGCGAAGCTTTAACCGCCCAGCCGCTGCCGCGGCATGCCGCGCAGGGTGAGGGTGAACGCCACGCCGCTGCCGTCGTCGAGATTGCGCGCGCTGACGCTGCCGCCATGGCGCTCGGCGACCAGGCGCACCACGTACAAGCCCAGGCCCAGGTGCGGCGCCTCGCCGGGCACTGCCTTGTCGCGCAGGCTGACCAGCGAATCGAACAAGCGGCCCTGCATCGCCGCGGGCAGCGGCGGGCCCTGGTTGGCCAGCTCGATCTCGGCGCCACCGTCGAGCGCACGCAGGCTCAGCCGCAGCCAGCCTTGCGCGGGGGTGAACGAGAGGGCGTTGTCGAACAGCTTGTCCAGCGCCTGCGCGATCAGTTCCGGCGCGCCGTGCAGCGGCAGCGGCGCATCCGGCAGGCGGCAATCGAGCCGGCGCGTGCCGACCAGCGGGCGGTAGCCGTCGGCGCAGCCGCGCACCACGTCGCACAGGTCGACATCCTCGGGCTCGGCCGCTTCGATCGAGCGCTCCATCCGGCTCGACTCGCTCATCGCCCGCACCAATGCGCCCAGGCGCGCCACGCCGTCGCGGGCGCGTTCCAGGTAGGGCTTGGCCGGCTCCGGCAGCGCGGCGTGCTGCTGCAGCGCGTGTTCCAGGTTGTCCAGCGAGGACTTCACGATCGCCAGCGGCGTGTTCAACTCGTGCGACAGCTTCGAGGCGAGCGTGCGCAGGTAATCGGTGTAGCTGCCCACGGCCACGAACAGCTTCTCGAAGCTGCGGGCGAGATCGCCGATCTCGTCCGGCGCGTCGATCATCGGGAAGCGGTCCGGATTCAATTGGCCGTCCAGACGTCCATCGTTGCGCTGCGCCCGCTCGACGGCATTGCGCAGCCGCGCCAGGCGCAGGCTGAGCCGGGTGGCGAACGCCAGCAGGATGCCGCCGGCCAGCAGCAGCACGACGAAGCTGGTCAGCAGCACGCCGAACAGCGCGCGGTTGGCCAGCAGCGGCACGGTGCGACTGGACTGCTCCAGCAACAGCACGCCCTCGACCTGGCCGGCCCGCTCGATCGGCACCGCCGCGGCGAGCACCACGCTGCCGCGCTCCTCGCCGTGGCGCCAGCGGCTGACCGCATGGCCGGCGCGTGCGCGCTCCACTTCGCGGGTATCCAGCCGCGGCACGTCCTGCGCCCACAGGTTGGCGTCGTCCAGGCGAGTGGCAAGCAGCGAGCGATAGACCAGCGAGGCGAACCAGCCCGGGTCGCGCTCGGCAGCGCTGCTGCCATGCAGGCGGCCGCTGCGCGCCAGCAGCCAGCCGGCCGGTGACAGCACGCGCGCTTGCACACCCGTCGGCACCAGCTGCGCCAGCTCGCCGGACAGCACCGCCGAGTAGCGGCGCAACGGGCGCGACTCGACGGCCTGCCGATCGCCGCCGCTGCTGGCGTCATAGGCGCCGATACCCAGGCGGCTCGGCGCCGGTTGCCTCGGCAGGCGCAGCTCGACCTGGTAGCCGCTGCCGTCCTCCTGCCAGCTCGCGCCGAGCTGATCGGGCAGGCCGGGCACCGGCGGGTCCAGCGGCAACGCCTGCAGCGGCCCCGGCGCGGCGCTGGCCAGGAGGTAGCGCCGCTGGCCGGCGGCGTTGCCGAGAGCGAGAATCAGATGGTCGGCCAGCAGCGCGTTCGCGTCTTCGGCATCGGCGCGGGTGCGGTGGGTGTCGGCCACCTGCGCATGCAGGTAAAAGCCGTCCGCATCCTCGGCCAGCAACAGCTGGCCGCGTCGCGCGAACGGCTGGCTCCATGGCGTCAGCGGTGCCCAGTCGTCGCCGTAGCCGTCGACGGTGATCGGCGTGGGCGCCTCCTGCACGTACCAGCTCGGGCCGTCGGCCGGCGGCAACGCACGGGTCACCACCAGGCTGCGCGCCACCACCTGCGCCGAGGCCACCAGGGCCTGGGCCTGGCCGTCGCGCAGCAGCGACTCCATCTGGCGCACGTCGAACCAGCCGGCCACCGGCAGCGCCAGCGTGCACAGCGCCACCAGCAGCAGCTTGCGACGCAGGCTCATGCCGCTCCGGTCCGTCGCTCAGCGGGCATCGGCCGGTGCCGTGGCACGCTGGTAGCGCGAGGCCATCACCACCCGCATGAAGTCATCCAGCAGCGCGCGCCGCGTGGGGTCGCCGTCATCGAAGGCCATCGACCAGCTGTAGCGGATGCCGCTGGCCTGGCCCGGATCGCAGAACACCAGCACGTCGTCGACGTGGTCACTGCCTTCGTAGACGCTGGCCTCGCAGGACATGTGCGGATGGCGCACGGCGAAGCTGGCGGCCTTGCCGGCGGGGTCGAGCTGGAGATAGCGCGTGCGGTCGGCCTGCACCTCGGCGGCCAGGCTGGGCAGCACGCGCGGCCACACGTTCAGCACCATCACCCGCTGCGGCTTGCCGCTCCACTCGCCCTGGTACAACACCGCGTTGACGCCGATCGCCTGGGCGTAGGTGCAACAGTCGCGCGTCCAGCCCGGCGGCGATGCCACCGCGATCGTCCAGGCCGGCGCGTTGCCGTCGCGGGCGCCGCGGGCCAGCACGTCGTCGTCGGTGCCGGTCGCCCAGGTCAGCGCCGCGCAGAACAACAGCGCCAGCGCCACGCACAGACGCGCGCTCACGGTTTCCACCGGTAGCCCACGCCATGCACCGTCTCGATCGCGTCGAACTCGGGCGCCACCGCCACGAACTTCTTGCGGATGCGCTTGATGTGCGAGGTGATGGTGGCGTCGTCCACCACCAGCTCCGCCTCGCGCATCAGCTGGTCGCGGTTCTTCACGTGGCCGGGGAAGCGCACCAGCGTGTGCACCATCCAGAACTCGGTGACGGTGAGCGGGATTTCCGCGCCGTTCCAGGTGATGCGCATGCGCTCGGACTCCAGCTTCAGCGGGCCGTGCTCGAGCACCGTCTCGCTGGAGGCGGGCGCCTTCAGCGACTCGATCCGGCGGAACAGCGCGGCAATGCGCGCGGCCAGCTGGTGCAGGCTGGTGTCCTTGCTGAGGTAGTCGTCCGCGCCCAGCCGCAAGCCGGAGATCACGTCGAAATCCGAATCGCGCGCGGTGAGGAAGATCAGCGGCAGCGTCGACGATTTCGCGCGCAGTTCGCGGCACAGGTCGAAGCCGCCCTCCGGTTCGTCGCCCAGGCCGATGTCGATGATGACCAGCTCGGGCAACTTCATCGCGAACGCGCTGGACGCTTCCTGGCGCGAACCGTAGCCGCGCGCGTCGTAGCCGAAACGGTTCAGCGCCTCGACGTAGTTGGCGCGGATCAGCGGTTCGTCCTCGACGATGGCAATGCTGCGGCCCATGGCGCACTCCTTGGATGATGGCTGCAGCGTGCTATGCGCGCCGCGCGGGCGCAAGCGGTCGCAGCACGCTGCCAGCGATTTGCCACAAGCCGGCGGCAAATCGCCCGGCAGCGGCCGGCGCACGCGCCGCGACGGAGGCTTTGATGTGATCCACGCACTCCATCACGAGGTCACTCATGGACACCCGCCGCAACGAACACGACCCCCGCGCCGAACTGCACGGCTTCGAGCCGCTGCGCACCGGCCTGGCGCTGGGCGCCCTGCTGCTGGGCCTGTTGGTCGGCTTCTTCTGAAGGAGGCGCGCCATGTCCCGTCATCTGTCCAGACTCGATCCGTTTGCCGTGGTGGAAGTCGTCCGCGCACCCGGCGCGAAAGGAATCGCGCCGGGTGCGGCCCGGGACGACACCGATCCCGACTGGCAACCGCTGTAACCGTGGTCCTCCCCCTGGTGGTTGCTTGCCCCTCGCTTGCGAGGGGCTTTTTTTCGTGCGCGTGCTGCCCGCCCTTTGCCACGACTGGCCCGAACGCCGCCGCCGGCGCGGCTCCCGCGCGACCTTCACGCGTGCGGCAATGCCATCGTGGCTCGGGCCACAGGAGGACACCGACATGCATGCAGCAATACGGCTTTCGCGCACATGGCGTCACTGGTTGATGGTCGGCAGTCTGATGCTGGCCGCCGGACTGGGCCTCGATGCGGTGTGGCTGCACGCCCGGGTCGCGCTGGCGCAATGGCTGAACATGCGCGCGCAGGCTCGATCCAGCCGGCTGCGGCCGCGATCCGCACAGCGAACCTGAACGACACAGTTGGCAAATTGAGCCTCGCCGCGGGAACCAATCGGCAGGTACCGGGTCGGACCTGATGATTGGCGTGCGTTCCTCTTTGCCGTGGAACCTGCCGGTGCGAGGTTTGCGAGCTCCCTGGCGGACTTTCGCGCCGGCACGCGCCAATCCATGGTGTTTTCCCCCTTGCGTCCCCGACGACGTTTATCCCGGTGCCTCCCTCCTGGCGCCGGGATTTTTTCTTTGTGCCGTCTGGCCAGGCGATCGCCTTGCGCATGGCGGCGGGCATCCTCACCCGATCGCCTTGCGCATGGCGGCGGGCACCCTCAACCGATCGCCTTGCGCATGGCGGCGATCTCGGCCGCGTAATCCTTCGCGTGGAAGATCGCCGAGCCGGCCACGAAGGTGTCGGCGCCGGCGGCGGCGATCGCGCCGATGTTGTCGGCGGTGACGCCGCCGTCGACTTCCAGCCGGATCGCCCGGCCGCTGGCTTCGATCCGCTCACGCGCCTGGCGCAGCTTCTCCAGCGTGCCAGGGATGAACTTCTGCCCGCCGAAACCGGGGTTCACCGACATGATGAGGATCATGTCCAGCTTGTCCATCACGTAATCGAGATGGTCCAGCGGCGTGGCCGGGTTGAACACCAGCCCGGCCTGGCAGCCGGATTCCCGGATCAGCCCCAGCGTGCGGTCGACATGCTCGCTCGCTTCCGGATGGAAGCTGATCAGGCTGGCGCCGGCCTTGGCGAAATCCGGCACGATGCGATCGACCGGCTTGACCATCAGGTGCACGTCGATCGGCGCCGTGATGCCGTACTTGCGCAACGAGGCGAGCACCATCGGCCCGATCGTGAGGTTCGGCACGTAGTGGTTGTCCATCACGTCGAAATGCACCCAGTCCGCCCCCGCGGCGAGCGCCGCGGCGGTGTCCTCGCCCAGCCGGGCGAAATCGGCGGCGAGGATGGACGGGGCGATGATGGCGCTTTGCTTGCTCATAAGCCGGGAATCGGGAATCGGGAATCGGGAATCGGGAATCGGGAAGATTATGAAGCCTGACGCGGCAAATGCCACCGCAAAGCCGCTTCTGCCATTCCCCATTCCCTATTCCCCATTCCCGGCCCCATCATTTGAATCCCCGTGCTTCCTTGATGCGGTCGTAGGCGGCGTTGATCTCGCTGGCGCGCGACTCGGCGCGCTTGCGCATGTCTTCGGGCAGGTCGCCGAGGCGGTCGGGGTGGTGCTCGGAGATCAGCTTGCGGTAGGCGCGCTTGATGGCGCGCTCGTCGGCGTTGCGGTCGATGCCCAGCACGGCATAGGGATCGGGCCCTTGCGGCGTGCGTTGCGGCGGCACGTAGCCGCCGCCATTGCCGTACTGCTGGCGGCCGCCGCGCGGGCCGCCCGCGCCCTGGTTCCAGGCGTAGCCCTTCATCGCCATCAGCGCCATCAGCTCCATGTCGCTGACGCGCAGCGCGAAGGCGAGCTGGCGCAGGATCGACATCTTCTCCGGCCCCGGGTTGCCCTCGGACAGTACCGTCTCGATCACCACGTCCAGCACCGGGAACGCGTGGTCGCGGCGCAGGCCGACCCAGCTGCGCAGCTCGGCGATGGTGCGGGTGACGTCGAACTCCGGCTGCTTGCCCGCATTGAAGCTGGCCACGGCCTGCGCGCGCTGCTCGGCGGTCAGGCCCATGCGCGTCATCAGCCGCTCGGCCACCGCGATCTCGGCCTCGGACACGCGACCGTCGGACTTGGCCACCGCGCCAAGCAGGGTGAACAGCGGGCCGACGAAACCGCCGGCCTCGGGCGTGGCCTGGCGGCGCTGGCTGTGGCGCAGGTTGTCGAAGATGAAACCGAGCACCGCGCCCACCACCGCGCCCGGCATGTGGCCGACCAGCAGGCCGAAGATGCCGAACCAGATCGTGTAGGTGAAACTCATGGCTGCACCTGCGCCGGCGCGGCCGCCTGCGCGCTGTACCAGCGTGCCAGCGCATCGAGCTCGGCGGCGTTCAGCGGGCCGATCGCCGCGCGCATCACCGGCACGTCGCGGCGGCCGTCGCGGTACTGCTTGAGCGCATCGCGCAGATAATCCAGCCGCTGCCCGGCCAGGTTCGGCACGCCGGGCATGTGCGCCTGCCCGGTCTCGCCGTGGCAGGCCGCGCAGAGGCCGAGCCGGCCGGGCCGGGAGGCAGATTGGGCAAGGCTGGGCGAGGCGGCCAGGCAAAGCGCCGCGATCAGGAATATTCGCATCGGCAACACATGGGGCCAAAGGATGCCAATTCTAGCAGTGCGCCCGATCGGCCCGGCGGCACGCTCCCGGCGCCGTGCCGGCAGTCGCTACAATAGACATTTGCCGCCTCGTGGAACCCGCCGTGCCCACCACCCTGCCCCAATCGAACCTGCCTGGCCTCGAGCTGATCCATCGCGGCAAGGTGCGCGATGTCTACGCGCTGGATGATCAGCGGCTGCTGATGGTGGCCACCGACCGGTTGTCGGCGTTCGACGTGGTGATGCCCAACCCGATCCCGGGCAAGGGCGAGATGCTCACCCAGATCTCCAACTTCTGGTTCGGCAAGACCGCGCACCTGGTACCGAACCACCTGCTCGACGTGCCGCTGGCCGAGGTGCTGCCGCCCGGCACCGACCTCAAGCTGTACGAGAAGCGCGCGGTGGTGGTGCGGCGGCTGAAACCGGTGCCGGTGGAATGCATCGCGCGCGGCTATCTGATCGGCTCGGGCTGGAAGGACTACCAGGCCACCGGCGCGCTATGCGGCATCGCGCTGCCGACCGGCCTGAAGCAGGCGCAGCAGTTGCCCGAACCGATCTTCACGCCCTCGACCAAGGCGGCGGTGGGCGACCACGACCAGAACGTCAGCTTCGACGCCGTGGTGGACGCGGTCGGCGCCGACCTCGCCGGGCAGGTGCGCGACGCCACGCTGGCGATCTACCGCTGGGCCGCCGCCTATGCGGCCGAGCGCGGCATCATCATCGCCGACACCAAGTTCGAGTTCGGCACCGATGCGAGCGGCAAGCTCTACGTGATGGACGAGATGCTCACCCCGGATTCCTCCCGCTTCTGGCCGGCCGACGAATACCGCACCGGCATCAGCCCGCCCAGCTACGACAAGCAGTTCGTGCGCGACTGGCTGGAGACGAAGCACTGGAACAAGACCGCACCCGGCCCGGTGATCCCGGACGAGGTGATCGCACGCACCGCGGCCAAGTATGCCGAGGCGCTGCACAAGCTGGCCGGCATCCGGCTCGACTGAGGTTTCATCGAGGGGGAACGCTCATGCGCACCATGCAGGACTGGCTCGACAGTTACAGCAGCGACCACCAGAACCCGACCAACCAGATGTTCCACTGGTTCTGCGTGCCGCCGATCGTGTGGTCGGTGATCGCGCTGCTGTGGGCGGCCCCGGTGCCGTTCACCGCGCTGCGCCCCGGTTCGTGGGCGGTGCTGGTGATGGTGCTGGCGTTCTACTGGTACTGGAAGCGCTCGCACCGGCTCGCGACGGGCCTGCTGATCGCGCTCGCCGTGCTGGGCCTGTTCACCAACTTCCTGTACTGGCGGCTGGGCGCGCCGGCGCTGGCGTGGTGGGCGGTCGGCGTGTTCGTGGTGGCCTGGATCGGCCAGTTCATCGGCCACAAGTACGAAGGCCGCAAGCCCAGCTTCCTCACCGATCTGTCCTACCTGCTGGTCGGCCCGGCGTGGCTGATGGCCAAGCTCTATCGCAAACTGGGACTCCGCCAGATCACATGAATACCGCACTTGCCGTGACCAGCACCCTGCTCTGGTGGGTGCTCTACAGCAGCATGGCGGCGCTGGTGTTCGCGCTGATCGGCTGGTCGGTGCTGCGCTGGACCGAGCGCTGCGCGGTGGTGTTCAACCGCGTCTACCTCGCCTGCCTGCTGTGGACGATGCTCGGACTGTTGCTGGTGTTCCTGGTGGCCGTCTGCGAAGGCGCGGTGCATCCACCCTACGGCGGCCTGCTGCACTCGGGCCTGCTGCGCGTCGCGCTGGTGCTGGACATGCTGCTCGGCGCGGTCCTGCTGTGGCGGCTGGTGCCGCGCATCGACGCCCGCCGCATCCGCCCCGGCAGCGCCTGCATGGCGGTGGCCGCGAGCATGGCGATCGGCTTCGGCGTGGCCACCACGCTGGTGTGATCCTCGACCCATGGCGGAGGCGGCCGGCGCCCCCGCCATGCATCGAGGCTCAGTGCAGGCCGAACAGCGCCGCGCCAAACACCATCGCGAAGATGAAACCGATGATCAGCGCCAGCACGATGCCGATCACCATGTTGACCAGCTCGACCACGCAGGCCTTGCCAAAGCCGATCTGGCTGCCGTCCGCGGCCAGCAACAGGTAGTTCACCACGACGGCACCGACGAGGAAGGTCACGATCAGCGACAGCACGCTGCTGTGCACCACCATGCCGAGGATCAGTGTCACCACGAACACCCCGACATAGGTCAGCACCACGGCACCCAACGCACGCAGGTAGGACGGCATGAAACCGACCACCAGGCGAAAGGACACGGCCAGTACCAGCGCGCCAAGCGCGATGCCCACGACGATCATGATCAGGATGGCGAACAGGCCCATGCCGCCCAAGGCGGCAAACGTAGAAGTACCCATAAAATCCCCTGCATTGCGATGGAAGGAAAACCGCCCGGTGGCATCCCCATGCCTGGCCGAGCGGCGGCTCCAGCCTAACCGATTCCCAGCGCGGCGGCAGCGCCCGGGTCAGTGGAAATCGCGCGAGCGACTGTCCAGCTCGCCCAGCCACGCACTCATGTCGGTGAGCCGCCGGGCGATCAGGTGGGCCACGCCGTCGACGCATTCCCACTGCCCTTCCACGCCGAGCAGGCGCGCCTCCAGGTAGGCGCGCCGCTGCCGCTCGGCCACCTGGCTCCAGACCACCACGTTGATCGCGCCGTGTTCGTCCTCGATGGTGATGAAGGTGACCCCGCTGGCGGTCTGCGGGCGCTGGCGCTGGGTGACCAGGCCGGCGGCGCGCACCGGGCTCTGGTGCGGCTGGCCGCGCAGGCTGCGCGAATCGGCGAAACGCGCCGCGCGCAGGCGCGGGCGGATCAGTTGCAGCGGGTGCGGGCCGAGGCTGAGGCCGGTGCGCGCATAGTCCGACTGCAGGTTTTCCGCGACCGACGGCACCGGCAGCACGATGGCCTCTTCCGCCGGACTGGCGCGCCCGAACAACGGCAGCTGCGATTCGACCCCGGCCACCGCCCACTTCGCGCGATGGCGATGACCCGCCAGGCCACGCAAGGCGCCCGCCTCGGCCAGCAGTTCCTGCTGGCGGCGGTCGATGCCGGTGCGGGCGCACAGCTCCGTCACGTCGACGAAGGCACGCACGGCGCGCGCCGCCGAAATCCGCACGGCGACGTCTTCGCGAAAACCGCGCACTTGGCGCAGCCCGAGCCGCAGCGCCGGCTGATCGCGCCCGTCGTCCTCCAGCGTGCAGTCCCAGTCGCTGTGGCGCACGTCGACCGGGCGCACCGCGATGCCGTGGCGCTGCGCGTCCTGCACGATCTGGCTGGGCCCGTAGAAACCCATCGGCTGCGCGTTGAGCAGGGCACAGGCGAACGCAGCCGGTTCGTGGCATTTCAGCCAGCAGCTGGCGTAGACGATGCCGGCGAAACTGGCCGCGTGGCTCTCGGGAAAACCGTAGCTGCCGAAGCCCTTGATCTGCTCGAACAGTCGCGCGGCGAACTCGGCGGTGTAGCCGCGTTCGAGCATGCCGCGGATGATCCGCTCGCGGTGGTGCTCCATGCCGCCGTGGCGTTTCCACGCCGCCATCGCGCGGCGCAGCTGGTCGGCCTCGCCGGCCGTGTAGCCGGCCGCCACGATCGCCAGCTTCATCACCTGCTCCTGGAACAGCGGCACGCCCAGGGTGCGTTCGAACACCGCCTTCAGATCCTCCGAGGGATAGTCCACCGGCTCCTCGCCGCGCCGGCGGCGCAGGTACGGATGCACCATGTCGCCCTGGATCGGGCCGGGCCGCACGATCGCCACCTGGATCACCAGGTCGTAGAAATTTTCCGGGCGATGCCGCGGCAGCATCGCCATCTGCGCGCGACTCTCGATCTGGAACACGCCGACGGTGTCGGCGCGCTGGATCATCTCGTACGTTTGCGGGTCTTCGGCCGGCAGCGTCGCCAGGCTGTAATCCTGGCCGCGATGCGCGCGCAGCAGGTCCAGGCAACGGCGCACGCAGCTGAGCATGCCCAGCGCCAGGCAATCGACCTTGAGCAGGCGCATCGTGTCCAGGTCGTCCTTGTCCCACTGGATGATGGTGCGATCGGGCATCGCCGCGTTTTCCACCGGCACCAGCTCGGCCAGCGGTGCGTCGCTGATCACGAAGCCGCCCACGTGCTGCGACAGGTGCCGCGGCATGTCGCGCAACTCGGCGGTGAGTTTCAGCACCCGGCGCAGTACCGCGCCCTGCGGGTCGAAACCGTGTTCGCGCAGGCGTTCGTCCAGCGATTGCTCACCGCGCCAGCCGAAGATGCCGCTCAGCTGGTCCACCTGGTCCGGCGGCAGGCCCAGCGCCTTGGCCACGTCGCGCACGGCGCTCCTGCCGCGATAGCAGATCACCGTGGCCGCCAGCGCGGCACGCTCGCGACCGTACTTGGCATAGATGTACTGGATCACTTCCTCGCGCCGCTCGTGCTCGAAATCCACGTCGATGTCGGGCGGCTCGTTGCGCTCCTTGCTGATGAAACGCTCCACCAGCAGGTTCATCCGCGCCGGGTCGACCTCGGTGACGCCGAGCGCGAAACACACGGCGGAGTTGGCCGCCGAGCCGCGGCCCTGGCAGAGAATCCCCTTGCTGCGGGCGAAGTGCACGATGTCGTGCACGGTGAGGAAATAGGACTCGTACTTCAGATATTCGATCAGGCCCAGCTCGTGCTCGATCTGTGCGCGGACTTTCTCCGGCACGCCCTCCGGCCAGCGCCAGCGCATGCCTTGTTCGGTGAGATGGCGCAGCCAGCTGCTGGCGCTGTGGCCGGCCGGCACCAGTTCGGCGGGGTAGCGGTATTCCAGTTCGTCGAGGCTGAACGTGCAGCGCGCGGCGATGGCGGTGCTTTCGAGCATCAGCGCGGCAGGGTAGATCGCACCCAGTGCCTCGCGCCGGCGCAGGTGGCGCTCGCCGTTGCGGAAGATCAGCGCGCCGGCTTCGGCCAGCGGCACGCGATGGCGGATCGCGGTCAGCGTGTTCTGCAACGCCAGCCGGCGACGCACGTGCATGTGCACGTCGCCGGCGGCAACCAGCGGCAGGTCGAGGCTGTGCCCGAGCCGCTGCAGCTCGCGCAGGCGTTGCGCGTCGTCCGGCCCGTGATGCAGTTCCACCGCCAGCCACGCCCGCTCGGCGAAGGTGTCGCGCATCCAGCGACCGTGCGCGACATCGGGCTCGCGCCCGGGCAGCCACAGCGCGAAGGTGCCCGGCACGCCATCGGCGAGATCGGCGCGCTGCAGCCGGTACGTACCCTTGGCCGCGGCGCGGCGACCGCGGGTGATCAGTTTGCACAGTGCGGTATAGCCGGCCTTGTTCTCGCACAGCAGCACCAGTTTGGGGCCGTCGTCGAGCTGGAATTCGGCGCCGACGATCAGCTTCATGCCGGTGGCGCGCGAAGCCTCCAGCGCGCGCACGATGCCGGCCAGCGAGCACTCGTCGGTGATCGCCAGCGCCTCGTAGCCGCAAGCCTTCGCGCGTTCGAACAATTCACGCGCGCTGGATGCGCCGCGGCCGAACGAGAAGTTCGACAGGCAATGCAGCTCGGCATACGCGTTCATGCGAACCAGCCGTGCAGCATCCAGCCGTCGCGCTCGCCCGGCGCGCAAAATGCCCAGCCGCGCTGGCCTTGCGCGGTTTCCACCACGTAGTAGTCGCGGCACACCTCGCCGCCATCCCACCAGCCGGTTTCCAGCCGCTCGGGGCCTGCCAGGATCTGCGGGGCGGGACCACGCAGGGGAATCGGCCGCTCGAGCAGCCAGGTCGGTCGCGGCGAGGGTTCCTGCCAGTCGTCATCGTGGGCCGTCACTTTCTGCGCCAGCTCGGGCCGCGGATCGGTGGTGCTGCCCAGCCGATGCACGGCGCGATCGCCCAGCCGCGCGCGCAGGCGTTCGCGCAACTGTTCGATCGGCAACGCATTGGCGGGGCGTTCGTCGAACAGGTCGCGGCCGGCCGGCACGAACGCAGGCAGGTCGCGCGCGATCAGGCGCATGGCCAGCACCGGCTGCGGCAATTGCACCTGCTCCAGTCGTCCGCGTGCCAGTTCGAACAGCATGCCGGCCTCGCGCTCGGGTGCGAGCAGGCCCACCTTCACCTCGGTGTGTCCCTCGCGATGTTCCAGCTGCAACGTGAAACGCTGCACGCCGCCGTCGCGACCGGCCAGGTAAGCGGACAGGTCGGCCGTCATCCGACGCAGCGGAAACACCAGCGCGCCGATGGCTTCGACTTCATGCGTGAGTTCGATGCGCAGGTCGAAGCGGTCGGGTGGCCGATACGCTTCCAGGCCGGCCGGGGCCGCGCCGGTCAGCCGATCCAGCGCCAGCAGCAACTCCGCACCGAAGCGCCGGCGCAGGCCGTCGCGCGGCAGCGCCAGCAACTGGCCCAGCGTGCGGATGCCCATGCCCGGCAAGGCGTCGGCCGCCGCCGCAGGCAGGCGACTCTGCGACAGCGGGATGCGCTGCAGCGCGTGGCGCAGCTGCTCGTCGGTGAACACCGCCTGGCCGTCGGCGACACCGGTCAGCACGTGGGCCGCATGCGGCGTGGGCGCGGCGCTGATCCGGTGGCGGAAACCCAGCGCGTCGAGATCGGCACGCAGCAGGCTTTCCAGCCGCGGCCACGAGCCGAACAAGCTCAGGCTGCGGCTGACCTCCAGCACGATCGCGTGCGGCAACAGGCTCACCTCGGCGCTGTAGCGATAGGCCACCGCGGCCAGGAACCGATGCCAGTGGTCGACCCGCTCAGGCTGGTACGGCAGCGCCTCGAATTGCGCCAGCAGCGCCTGCGCCGCGCTCAGCCGCTGGCCCACGCGCAGGCCGGCCTCGCGCGCGGCCGCGTTCGCCGCCACGATGCTGCGCGCATGCCCGGTGCCGGCCACCAGCACCAGCGGCCCCGCGTCCGGGCGGCGGCGGAGGACACCGTCCAGTGCCAGCTGCGGCAACAAGATGCAAGCCCACAACATGCGCGGCCACCATCAATGCAGCGCCGCGGTGGGCAGCGGCAGCGGTTGCGCCGGCACCGCGCCGCCCCGGCATTTGCGCACCCATACCCGCGCCTGCGGCCGTGCCTCCAGCTCCAGCCGCAACGCCGCCGGCGAGGCATTGGAGAGATGCCGGCGATCGCGGAACGCGAAGGCCAGCGCGCGGCCGCCGTCGGCCGCCACCTGCAGGCGCCGCAGCGCGCGATCGTCCGCCTGCCGCGACCACGCCAGCACCGCCGCGCAGCTGCCCGAGCGCAGGCATTGCTCCGTCGCCCACAGCACGTCGGCCTCGGTCGCGTTGACGATCTCGACCCGACGCATGTCCACGCCGTGCTGGCGCCAACCGGCCACGCAGGGCAGATACGGCGGCGCCACCAGCACCACCGGCCGCGCACCCTGGCTGAGGCGCGCCAGCGTGGGCAGCACCAGTTGCAGTTCGCCCACGCCATCCAGCGGCAGCAGGATTTCCGACAGCGCCGCCGCCGGCCAGCCGCCGCTGGGCAG
>Ga0209916_1000309_pt1 | contig 86621 bp, 90 predicted proteins | sample ThiBio_1000_plan_FD_183956 | JGI IMG/M metagenome (GOLD analysis project Ga0209916, IMG submission 183956) | Wastewater bioreactor microbial communities from Cape Town, South Africa - Thiocy_solids_2 (SPAdes) | ecosystem: Engineered > Bioreactor > Thiocyanate-remediating > Anaerobic-Aerobic ... | reverse complement strand
TCGGCAGGCTCAAGGACTGGCGGCGCATCCACACCCGCTACGACCGATGCGCCCATACCTTCATGTCAGCTATCTGCATCGCAGCAACCGTCATCTTCTGGCTCTGATCAATGAGTCCTGAGCCTAGGCATCTTAGACAAGCTACGCGTCCCCGACGATGTACGGCTCTACTTTGAGTATCGAGAAACAGTGCTGCCGCGGCTGCGTGAGGCTGGAACGGTCGTGGAGGAGCCTGACATCATGGTCGCGTTCCTGTCAGAGAAGGATTTGCCAGAGCCGGGATCAATCGGGCGGTTGCGCGCCTTCGTGCAGGACCTCGACGCGTTCGATCTCTCAAATATCATGCGCGACCTCCAAGGTCATATCGTCAACCCCGAGAGAAGTTACGACTACTATCGGATCATGGAGGAGTTTGCTCGTGTTCCACGATCTGTCTGGCGTGAATTCAAAACTCGGCTTGTCATTTCCCTTGAGGCCAGTAAGGCAAGAAAACCTCATCGTGCTTTCAGGTTCGCATTTCCAAAGACCGACTGCACGTTCATGGTCGCCAGCATGGATCCGGATTGGCCGGTGACGGGTGTGGACGGAACAAGGATGAGGGCAAATGCCGTTGCAATGTTCACTGAGGCAGCCAAGTACGATCTGAAGACCCGGGTCGGGGTAGGACTGCTGATATCGAAGGACGGTGAGTACTTTCAGCTCGACTGGTGTGTCGTCGACGAACCTTGGGCAGATAACCCCAAGATGGAGGACCTGCTCGCGACGACCTCGCTGTTCGGACCCGCTCGCGAGAGGATGGTGGACAGCTTCCTCTTCCATGACGCCACTTACGGGGTTGAAGTCTAGAATCCTTGTGACAAAGACCGAAGCGCAGTCGCTTCCGCTTTGGTTCAAGTTTGACGCACTGGTCACGGACCACGACAGTCCACTAGTGTCAATAAAGACAACAGGTTCGGCCTTGCGGGGCAATAAGACGACGATGGAAACCAAAGGCGGTGAGATCGATCTGGAAGAACTGTTCGCGCGTATGGCGCCGCCTGAAATTCCTGAGCAGGGGTTTGTTGCCGAGAACGTCGAGTTGTCGAAGATCAGTGGGTGGGACAAACAATATGCCGCCGCTGTGTTGTCCGGCCTGCGCACGGTTCCCGAATTCCATGCGAATGGCATTAGGTTCGATTGGCTCTCGAGACTTGTCTTGAGTAAATCAGAAGGCACTTACAAGCCGACATCACTGGATTTCCAGAGAGCATTGAATGAAGGTCTATCGCAAGCGGGCGTAAACCGGCTGGAGGATCCGAACGAGGATTTGCTTTGCGACCTGATTGACACGAAACAAGGCAACTTTCGAATCTTTCCGGGCCAATGGGAGCAGGCAACCGCTTACACGCAAACGCTCATTGAGGCATTTGAAATGCTGACCGACGCACCGGTTAAGCGCGATGCGTTGCATGCCGCGTGGTCTCTTCTGATCCTAAGCGACGTAATCGCGCAGAGAGCGCAAGTGGATCGCGGTACTCCTTCTGGAGGCGACACGTTCGGGAGCATAGCGCTGCCGGACGATGCGGCGCTCTCTCAGTTTGCTCAACGGGTTCGATTTAGCCGCGAAGATTTGGAGAGGCTTGGTGTAGAGCCCGCTTCGCTCATCCCCTTTGTATTGGACGCGGGAACCTTTCGGTTCGTCAGCACCAGCGCGATAGGCGATACACCTCTGGAATTTCATCCGCTTATCTCGCTTCGCGACGAAATTCTGGTCGTCAGCCCTAACAACATGTCGATTGCCGTTCGGAGTGTTCTCGTCAACACCGCAATCAACGGCGGCATGGGCGAGCAATTGCAATATGAGCTAATGCATAGGCAGGAGATTCACGCCGAAGCAACCGGGTTTTGGCCGATTCAGAGGCTAAGCCTTTCCGAACTGGTCAAATATTCTCTGCGCGGGATGGTCACGCAATATGACCACGGTCGATATCTCCATGTTTTGCAGATACCAACCAGTTTCGATAATTTTCCGAAGGCCGGATTCGCAACGGTTCGTCCCCTATCGCAGGAGACCAATCAGTTCATCGCAGACGACATTTCGCGCTTTTGGCGCTTTCTCGAAAATCAGGGCGATTGCCGAGAAAGCACGACGGTGTTGCTCCTGACAGGATGGGGTGCGCCTCACAGCTTTGCACCGCCTGTTCGGCATGAGGAGGCTCCGCAAAATTGGCAATTCATTCCGTTGAGCTTCGCAGACGCTGCCGTACTTGGGGCGTGTGACGGCGGGAATTTCACGGACATCGTCAGGCTGATGCAACAACATGACAGATTAAGTGCCGAGGGCTTCAAATTTATGAACGCTAATGGTCTCTTGAATCTGTTTGGATTTTTCCGAACGACCGATGGCAATCTCATTCCCGAACATTTTACCGACATCGTGCCTCCCACAATGATTGGCATGGGCACCAACGAGCTTCTCGACCCACGAATAGAAGGTATTACGCGGCGCGACTATCGAGCCCTTGAAGCTCCAGGTAACGAGCATAGGGTGGTCCAAAGGACCGAGTGGGGACAGGATGGCTCACCTCCAATCTATGCGAGCGTTGACGATGTCAACGAGGGGCGCTTGTCCGGGGCAGTGGCGATCGCGGGACGTACCTGGTGGATCGAGTCCCAAGCAAACGAGGGAGAAGGCCGAGAGTGGCGCTACCAGATATGGAATGCAGTTCTGCAATGGCTGGGCACAATTGGCGCAGCCATCATCGAGCGATATCCTGATAGATTTCTGACCCGCCCCATGGGTATTGCTTTGGAGATACCGAAATCCCGGGCCTTCGAACGAATTTCCGCAGGAAAGACCACAGGCGCGCCCGGAGATACCATCACAGTCCACCGCTCTGAAGATGGTTCAGGAGGTGTCATTATTATTCAAGATGGTTGGCTGCCCTTCCTGCAATCGGCCGAGAACATTGCTGAGATCGAGTTGGTGGCGGCAGCGGTAGAGCTTTTGAGCGAGCCTAGTGGCGGCCCAATATCGAGAACTGAATTTGCACAGACTATTGCAGATATCATCGGCACGAAGGATTGGCGCTGGCTCCATGCTTTTGAAGCAAAGCGTCCTCTCGAACGCCTTGCGGGCCGTCAACTGATCCGATCATTCAAGCGAATTCCGTTCTCCGCCTCGTCGCTCGTCAAATGTCAATCGGTCTGGTCCTTTCGGAACAGGGCCGAGGGAATAAATATCGAAGGCGAAGATCAGTGCCGGGAGTTTCTTGCAAGGTACAGGCAAGAAATGTTGACCTCAATCATTCGCGACATCCGCAGCTTCAATCGCATGGCTCTGACAACGACGGTCGCACACGACTACCAAGCAGCGAGACGGGAGCAGGCAAGGTGGCGGGGAACTATCCGCGCTTTGCGTGCTATCCGTGGCAATCAAGCTAACCAAACGGCCTTCGAACGCCAGAACGAGATCAACGCTGTACAGCGCGCGGGAAAGGCGATCCTGGAAATCGCTGCCTGCGAAGCGCCCGAAGATGGCGGCCTTGAACCCGGCCGTGTCGATGTAGAAGAACTTTACGCAAAAGCACTCCTATTGATCGGGAACAGTCAGCTTTTTGCGACGATACGCGCCGGGCTTGTACCGCCAAAAATCAAGCTAAGTCCCGCCGGAGATGTTTTGACGGAGCGGGCTATTCTCAGCAAGCTTTTGGTGCCCGGCGCCGTTTGGGCGACGAACAAAAATCTTGATTTTGCCTCCGATGAATATGTCAAAAAGGAGCAAGGTGATTGGAAGCCATTGGAAAAACGGTCGGGATGGAACGCAGACCTGAAACTGGCGCTTGAGGCGGAGTATGGGGTTTCAGCTGAAGCGTTTATCGATCTGCAATTTGCTCTCACCGAGTTTGCGGAAGCCCGCGAGCTTAGCGTGATCCCTACGCGGCGTTCGGAACTTGCTGAGACTTTGGCGAAACATCCGTCGTTCGAAGATGCTGATCCGCAACTGATCCTTAGACGTTTGACGCTTCAAAGACGGAATTCCTGGACGGTCGGAGTGTCCGAAGCCGACATCGACCTGGGGCGTTTCGATAGGCCGTTTTCACTCATCAATCGCCCGCTTCTAATGCTGGATGATAATCAGGACGATCCCCTCGTGCTGACGTCTCCGGTCCTGATCTCGGATTCGGCCATGTACTCCCTCTCCGGATTGATGGAGGGGAATTTAAACAATGCATTTTGGCAATCAGACCAGGCGCGGAGCTATGCCGGAGAGCAAGGGCGTCTTGCCGGAGAGGCGTTCGAAGAGTCTGTGGCGCAGCGCCTGCGCGAACTCGGACTGGATGCTAAGCCGCGATCAAAATTATCCGCCATCCTGAATCAGAAGGTGCCGCCGGAGCTGGGCGATGTCGATGTTTTTGCCATCACAGAGGCTCGGGGCCGAGTCTATGTGATCGAGGCAAAGGACTTAAGGCTTTGCCGCACGGAAACCGAGGTAGCAGCGCGTATGTCGGAGTATCGCGGTCGGACCGTCCGGGATTCAAAAGGACGTGAAAAACCGGATAAGATGCTTCGTCACATCCGCAGAGTTCAATATTTGCAGGCCCGGGCAGATGCGATAGCGAAAAGCCTGAAGCTGCCGAAAACTCCCGAAGTCAAAGGGCTGTTGATTGTTGACGCTCCGCAGCCGATGAATTTTCATATGCTCGACGACTTGGCTGATGGTGACAGCGCCTTCCTCGACACCATCGCGAGCTACAAGTTCTAGAGCGATTTGGTGTCTCCATGTCGATAGCTCGGGATCATCACTACATCCCACAATTCTATCTTCGCAACTTCGCGGTCGATCCGGAGAAGAAAAAAGTTACCACCGTCGCCAAACATGGGCCGATAGTGGTGTGGTCCAAGCGGTCAATCGAAGGCCTGGGCTATGAGCGCGACCTGTACGTCTCGCTGAGCAGAGGTGTGCCTATCTCCATTGAGACGACGATAAACGAACGCATAGAAACTCCGATTTCGAGAGCCGAAAGGCCGGTCGCCGGGGTCGAGGCGGTTGACGCGGGAAATCAGCGCGGCGCCCATCTCCTTGTCGCCGGTGGACGCGGCGAGCGCAGCAAGGCCGGCGAGTTCGGTCGAGCCGGAATATTCGATCTGCTGCAAAAGGCGACTGCGCCTCTCGGAGCCAAGCCCCTCGCGCATCAAAATCTGCACGGGACTCTGAAAGTGCTGCTTGGCACGAGCCGCCACGTTGGCGATGACTCCGGCCTCGCGCACATGCGCGGTGCGCGTTTCGACGCTCTCGCGCTTCAACTGCCCGCGAAAAGTCGAGAGAGCCCGGTTGACGATGACCGCCCGCTGCGGGGAAGGAATTTCGGCCAGGGCGCGCTCCGTATCGGTACGGCGCTGCGCTACCCTGTGGTCGAAGATCGTCGCCGCCGACACGCCAGTCGTCTTCGCGAACACTTTTCTATAACTGCCGCCATCAGGCCGACAGCATGATGCCCTTACAGGCCGTCTTATTCCATGCTGTTTAATGATGACGATACAGCAGATACAACAAGACCGCAGAGCGCTGGAATTTAACGCAAAATCGGCGCGGTATTTGCCACCGTGCAGATACCGCTCCGCGTCCGTCAGCCGCCGAACAACGGATCGTCGGCCGAGATGTAGCCGGTCACCGATAGGCCGCCGACGCGCACATTGGCCTTGTGCTGGAAGCCGAGCCTGGCCATGACCGCTGAAAGGCGCTTGGCCTCTCCATGAAGGTCGGCCGCGCGATCTCGGCCGGCAGGTCGTCGGCAAAGTCCTCAATGGCAGGCGAACGCAAGACCTCCTCGATGAAGGCGCCGTGGCCTTCGTCCGCGAGCGCCTTGAGCAGCGTACCGAGCGTGATGCCGCCCGGCTTGACGGTCAAAGAATTCCATCTGTCGCGGATGGAAGTCTCATGGCCCACGTAGTCGGGATCGCCGAGCGACCACGCCACGAACTCGTTCACGCCTTCGCCATTCGTCCCATGATGGGCCGCCATCATGATCCTGAGCCAATCATCGTGACGGCCGTTGTAAGTGAGCACATCCCGCTTCGAGAGAAGCCGCTCCAACTGCTCGGGCGTGATCTCGCCGGGCTTGCCGCTCGAAGCCTCGATAATCGGCTTCCTGATCGCATTCAGGAAAGTCATAGCCGCTTCGGGCGCATCCGACAGCAACAAGGCAATCGGATCATCGTCGAGCACGTAGAGCCGCCTGGTATCGGGATGGATCGATCCGGCAGCGACCACCTGACGGCCCTTCGACTTGAACTCGATTCCCTTGTAGGCATCGAGCCGGTCCACGACTTCGATCTCGGAAGGCTTCCGCAGATAGAAATGGAATCCGCCGCCGCCCGTCCTCACGAACGGACACTCGGGCAGCATGAAGTCCTTCCAAAGTCGCGCGACAGGATCGTCACCTACATCAAAGTGCCGCGGATCTACATCGACAACGAGATCGGCGCCGCGAAGTCTGACGCCGACATTGCCGCCGCCGGCCATGTGCAAGACTGCTTCGTCGAGCGTCATCGGCGTCTCAGTCGTCCAGCCCTTGTGCAAGGGCCGCTTGCCGACCCGCTTGCCGCCGATGCCAACCGCATCTTTGTCGTGCAGCGGGATCAGCTCGTGTCCCGCCGCATGGTGCGCGGAAAGCAGCCTGTGGTCCGTGAACGACGGCGTTTCAGCTATCGTCATCCCGGCACTCTCACGAGCGTCGGCGTCGAACCCGGCAGCTTTCTCCCGAGCACCTGCGGGCGCATCGATCTCCGCGATGCGCCCGTTCTCGTTTTCGAAGTCGCTCATCGGTTGGCCTCCCCACGCACGAAGGAGTCCAAATCGTCGCGATGATAGCGAACCGACTTGCTATTGATGAGATGATGGCGCGGGCCTTCACCGCGAGCGCGCCAGGTCTTCAAGGTTCCGGGCTCGCAGCCGATATAGGCCGCGGCCGACTCCGTATCGTGCCAGGGAGAGCGGCTATGGGCATCGAGAACGCGACGCAACGCGCCCTCGACAAGGTCGATCGTGATGTCCGTCATGGGACACACCTCCAGTAAGCATCGGCGCACGAAGGCGCCGGCGAGTTGATGGGAAGTGTGACCGGCTCTCTCGCTTGCTTGCTCACTGGATAGGGTCGGCCCAGTCACCTGCCGATGCGCGAAGCCTCAAGAAGGCATCCCCGTCGCGCGCACGACAACCAAGGCGGAAAACCGCCCCGGTTGCAATACTCATTTTCGAGCGGCCATAGCCTTCGTCTCAAGCGCCTGGGCATGAGGCCGCAAATGCTCGACGAGATGTTCGGCATGGACGTAGCCGCCGGATGCGCCGGGCAGCTTCTGTCCGAGCAGCAAGGCACTCTCGGCGTAGGGCACGCCGGCCGCGATGAACATGGTGCGGGCCAGATGCCGGTATTCGTGCGGGCTCGGCAAATCCCGGCGCGGCTCCTTTGGCTCCTCGACCCGGCGGCTCTTGCTGGTCGGCGACGGCCAGAGCCATTCGCTGTTCAAGGGCGCATCGGTCTCAAGCCGAGCCTTCAGCATGTCTCTGAGATAAGTCCCCATCGGAAACATCATCGCCTGGTCGCTGGTCTTCATGTGCTTGAAGACGATCACGCCCCGCTCGAAATCCACATCGTTGCGGCGCACCTGCAAGAGCGACGAACGCCGCGCTCCGGTCAGCAGAAAGGCGCGATGCAGGTCGCGCCGGATTGGGCTCAGAGTTTCGGTCGCCTCCCACCACACGGCAAGATTGATCGCATCGACCTCGCGCCGCTTCGGCGTCGGCAAGCGGATCGCGGCCACCGGATTGGCAGGGATCGTCTCGTCCAACCTCATCGCCGTGTTGATGACGGCCCGCAAGGTCCGCATCACGCAGATGGCGACCGTCTGGCCCTTCGAGGTCCGCAGGCGCTCGTAGATGTCGCGGACCTCCGAGCGGGAAAGGTCGGCCACGGCCCGGTTCTTGATGCGGGTCAAATAGTGATCGACATTGTATCGGTAGCTCTCGACCGTCGCCTCGCGGAATGGCTTTTCTCCGAGATGCGTCTCAAGGGCCTGCGCAACGGTGATGCCGGTCTCCACCGGTCCCGCGGTCGGGTCCACGCCCGACTGTATCTGGCTCATGATTGCCTTGGCCCGGTTGCGGGCCTCGCGCAGGCCGATCCGGTCCGTCCGGTCGATCTTCATCCGCACCGTGCGAACATGCCGTCCGTTTCGGCGTACGTCGCCCTGGACGGCGTAGGTCTTGGTGGTGGCATGGCAGACGACCATCAGGCCCTTGACCTGTTCGTCCCGCCAGATTCCAGAGCCAGGTTCGAGCTCGCGGATGCGAGCCTCGGTCAAGTTCACGACAGCCATTTGGGTCTTCTCCGAGCACCGTGTTGAGCACCGCACGGTCATCGCCGAGGATCACCGCACGTCGCCTATGGTGTCGTGTAAGACCTTGTCCGCGAACCAATAATCTCCGATAGTGCGCCGTCGGTCGCCCTAGGTTCGCCCATTTTGTAAACCGAAGGTCGGGAGTTCGATCCTCTCCGCCGGCACCAGTCAGAACGGGCCGTGGCGTTTGACGTTGTCCATCACGGCCTCAAGTTGTTTGATCCGTGCGTCATAGACGCCCTGAATGCATTTCGTATTCGCCCCGCAGCCTTCACGCTTTTTGATAAAAGTAATCTGGTCGTCCTGAATCGCGCCGCGCTGACCCATCGCGACGAACGATGTTGCCCACTGATAGAGGCTCGCCATCCGCGCCTCGGCCTGACCGAGGCTGTAGCTGGCGCAGATGGTTCTCTCGGCCGCCGTCACCGCCATCGCGCATTTAAGTGGCGTGTAACCGGCGGCTGCGGCGGGGTAGCAGACTGCTGTCCAAACGACGAGCACAGCAGCTTTGCAGTTCCTGCTCATGGGCGTTGTGCCTTCAACGTCCGGCACGGCATTGCCGGAGGGAGGAGTGTCGCAAACGGCAGAACAGAAGTTAAGCCCAGCGGCTGCGCAGAGCCTGCACCCGTTGGATTTGCCTTTCGTTAACCGCTGATCTTATTCGTGTTTTAGTTCCCGATGGCTGCAATTGAACGCGACCTTAGGCTTGCGCGTTAGCCTTACTGCGCGATTGCGCCTGTCTCTTAACTTATGGCGGCTGTGGCTGAACTAGGATCGAGCCAGATCTGGAAGGTTGTTCTGATGCGTATCGTCGTCTCGCTCGCGGTTCTGATCGGCAGCACGGTGCTCGCGTTTGCGGATAGCGGCGGGGTGATCGCCGTTCCGGGCAAGCCCGGCGTCCCGGTCATCATCAATGGGCGCGACGCAACCTACGCCATGGTCGAAGGCGACTGGGGGCTGTCGCGTGGCGTCCATGTGCAGCCGACGGTCTATGGCGGCTGGGATTATTACCAAGGTCCACCCGTCGGCCATTACTATCCTTCGCTCGGTCGCCGTCCGGGTTATGGCCGCCTCGAGATTCAGCCCTCGGCAAACCGCAAATTGCCGCAGCCTGCGGAAAGCTATCACCAGTCCTGGTCGGCACGGTCGATGCCGCCAGCACCTCAGGCTGTGCCAGCCTATCCGCCGCCAGTGATCGTTGCGCCAGAGATCAACCGGCGTTTCAGAAATTAAAAAACATAACAGTTGGCTAACAGGAGAGTGCGTATGCGTTTCAAGGTTCTGGGTTTTGCCGCGATGATCGGGGCGATGGTCAGCACAGCCCCGGCGATGGCCTGCTACAATGGCTGCGGCGGCGGTTTGTTTACATCGGGTGTTGGCGCTTATGGCTGTGGGTATGTCGCGAGCGGTTGCGGTGTCGTGTTCCGCGAGCAGTTGCCGAACCTCGATGCTGGCCCGCAATATTACTATGTCAACCAGGGGCCGTACTATACGGGTCCGGGCGATATCGCGCCGGTGCCGACCTATCAGGAGCGCTCGGTGTCGGGTTGGGCGGCTTACAGCCGGCCGTATTATTACGGCTACAATGGCGGACCGTATGCGCACGCCTCGCACCATTATTATGACGGTGCCTATATCCAGGGTCCGCGTGTGTACAGCTATCGCTGGCGCCATCATCGTCGCGCGCGTTATCACCGCACGAACTACCACCAGCACAATCGCGGTGTGAAGCCGCGCACCCACTACTACTACACGGGCCATCCCGCAGGTGAGCAGGTCGTGCGCGGCAACGCTCGCGCGCATCCCGGCAAGATGTAACCTATCGATCGTGGCTGATCTGGCCTCGCTCCCCTTCGCGTGACGCGGAGGGGAGCGAGGTTTTTTTGAGAGCGCTTTCAGGCGAAGTGGAAGCCGGTTCGCGTGAAGCAAACGCGTCAGAAACTCCAGCAGTTATTTCATCAGGCCGAGCCGCGATGCGCCGATATAGAGCGCAAGCGCGGTGGCGTTCGAGACATTCAGGCTCTTGATCTCGCCCGGCATGTCGAGCCGCGCGACGGTGTCGCAGGTCTCCCGCGTCAATTGCCGCAAGCCCTTGCCTTCGGCGCCGAGCACCAGCGCGAAAGGCTTTCGCAACTCCGTCTCGGCGAGATTGGTGCCGCCTTCGCTGTCGAGCCCGACGGTGAGGAAGCCGTGCTCCTTCATCTCTGTGAGTGCACGGGCCAGATTCTGCACGGTCACGAGTGGCACCAGCTCCAGCGCCCCGGAGGCGGATTTCGCCAGCACGCCGGTAGCCTCCGGGCTGTGGCGCGCCGTTGTCACCACCGCGTTCACCGCGAAGGCCGCAGCCGAGCGCAAGATCGCGCCGACATTGTGCGGATCGGTGATCTGGTCAAGCACCAGCACGATGCCATCCCGCGGCAGTTTCGAGATATCGAGCGCGGGCAGGGGATCGGCTTCCGCGAGCAGCCCCTGATGCACGGCGTCCGGCCCGAGACGCTGGTCGATCACGCTGGGGCGCACCACCTCCGGCGCCAGGTTGAGCGCGATGTTTTCGTCCGTGAGACGGCGTAGTGCATTTTCCGTCACCAGCAGTTTGCGGATCTTCCGCTTCGGATTGGCCAGCGCCAGGGTGACGGTGTGCCAGCCGTAGAGAATCGCCGGCCCGTCGCGATCCTCCCGGTTCCGCCGGTGAGGCGGCCCGCCACGCCCGCGCGGTGGCATGCGGTTTGAGCCCTTGAAGCGGGAGGATGGATCACGGCTGGCCATGGCGCGCTTGTCTCATGAAGGTTCCTGCAAGGCAATCGGCAACCCGCCGGTTCAGACAATCCTCAAGCCGGTGCTGGATTTTTGAAGGATCGAGCCCTTGGGAAATAAGCTGTCGCCTTGGTTGACTTTCCCCCGCTGCTTCCCCCATAAACGCCGCCGACCGGGTGCCCGTGAACGGGCTCGCTTTTCAACGTCACTCCGGGTTGTCCGACTGCCTCGCGGCGGGCAGGCCTGATGACACCGAATTCCGGGGGAGTGTCCCGAGTGGCAAAGGGAGCTGACTGTAAATCAGCCGCCGTATGGCTTCGAAGGTTCGAGTCCTTCTTCCCCCACCATCCTGAAAACGCTCGCGGAATTGATCTTCCGCGAGCGTTTTTTAGGGCCGCAATCCGATGCAGAAAGGCCTGCGAACGCAGGCCATGATTTTCGTGAAATGTGAGATTGGAGCGGGTGAAGGGAATCGAACCCTCGTATTCAGCTTGGAAGGCTGCTGCTCTACCATTGAGCTACACCCGCATTGGCGATGAACTAGCACGGCTGCAGACGGGCCTCAACAGTCGCCGCGAAAACTCAACCGCTTGAAGTTAAAGCAATTTGGGATGACAGTTCGTCATTCGATTGTGCGCGGTGTTTTGCCCCCGATCGCACGCGCGACCGTGTATTGGCGTTATCGGCGTCTGCCTGCATTCTTGGCTGTGGACCGGCGGGCACGGAGAATTGCCAAGACTGATCGATCAGCGAAAGCTCGGATTCTCGTTCACGCACTGAAGGAGTATGACAATGCACGGCGCTGAAATTGGCTGGATTGCAGCCATCATTGTTGGCGGTCTGGCCGGCTGGTTCGCCGAGATGTTCATGAAGACCGGCACCGGCATCCTGACGAATATCGTACTCGGTATTGTCGGCGCGGCGGTGGCGAATTTTCTCCTGGGATTGTTCGGCATCGCGCTGGGCGGATGGATCGGTTATCTCATCGCCGGCTTTATCGGTGCCTGCATCCTGATCTTCGTCTGGCGCGCGATCCGGGGGCGCGCATGACGTCATTGAGTGGCCAGCGGCAGCCGCCAGATCGTAGAAGGTTCGCGGATCGTCAAAGCCTGTGTGCCGTGACTGGGCGCTCGCCTTGAGGAGACGCTATGAGTTCTCCTCCAGCGTGACGTCCGGGCCTATCACGAGGTGGATGTCGCAGACGATGCCGGACACGGCATAGTGCACTCCATATCCGCCGCCTAATTGCTGGGTCAGGCTGGTGATGAGGCGGGTACCGAAGCCTTCCCGCTCCGGTAGCTTCACTGGCGGTCCGTCGCACTCGCTCCAGGTCAGGCAGATCAGATTGCCGCGCTCGACGGATTCCCTGGTCCAGCATACCTCGACATGACCGGTGCCGTTGGAAAGCGCACCGTATTTCATCGAGTTGGTGCAGAGTTCGTGAAAGATCATGGCGATCGGCACCACGATGGCCGGGCCCAGGTCCGCCGGCGGCCCCGACAGCGTAAATCTGTGGGCGAGATCCTCGCGAGCCGGCGCGAGCGCGGCTTCGGCTACATCGCGCAAGTCGGCGTGCTGCCAATTGTGGCGCGTCAGGAGATCATGGCTGCGCACCAGTGCCTGCAGCCGGTCCTGAAAATGGCGCAACGCTTCCGGTCCCTGATTGTTACGGAAGCTCATGGAGGCGATCGATTGCACGGTGGCGAGCGTGTTCTTGACCCGGTGTGCAAGTTCGTGAACGAGAATTTCGCGCCCCGCCTCGGATTCTGCCCGCTCATTCTCGCGCCGCGCGTTTTCATCCATCAGGCTGTTGAAGGTCTGGCCGAGCACGCCGATCTCGTCGTTGCGTCCATCCAGCCGATTGCGAACGCCATCTTGTCCCCGACGCCAGCTTTCCGCCGTCGCGACCATCTGCATCAAGGGACGGCGAATGATGCTGTTGCCGACGAGCCACGCCAGCGCGAAGGCCGCCGCACTGCCGAGCACGAACAGCAGGACGCTGCTGCGCAATGCGCGATCGATCGGCCCCAGCGCTTCCGCGCGCGCGATGCCGCTCGAGACATAGAGTCCGAATGATGTATAGGGAGCGGGTATGTAGCCAAGGATCCGGTCAATTCCGTCGCGGCTGCGGACGTCTGCCGTACCGGGCAGCGCCGAAAGCAGGTACATGGATTGTGTCGGAATGCTCGTGCCGATGAATTTTTCCGGATTGGGTTCGCGCGCAATGATAATGCCGTTGCGGTCTGCCACGGTCACGGCGCTACCCGGCGCAAGTCCCCGTTCGCGCAGTTGCCGGCCGAGCCATTCGAGGTTGATGCCGGCGCCAACGACGAAATCGATATGATCGCCGGTCACGGCAGGCAGCGCGACCGGAATGATACGATGGCCGGATAACCGGCTCATGGTGTAATCGCCGACGGAAAACTGGCGCGTGGTCAGTGCCTCGCGGAAATAATAGCGGTCGCTGAGATTGATGGCGGGAACGCTGCCTTCGCTGAAGCAGCGCGGTTCTCCGCTTGGCTCGATGATGACGATGGAGGTCAACGGCGGCAATTTGGCGCGCACGCGCGCCAGATATTGCTGGCAGGCGCCGAAGTCGCCGCCGCGAACCTCCGACGATTGGCTGGTCGTGTGCAGAACGCCCTTGATGCCCTCGAAGATCTGTTCGATCTCCGAGACGGCGAAATGCGCGTTGCGCAGAGCTTCCGCGTTGGCGTCTTGATAGCGGGAATCACGCAGATTGAGCGAGGAGTAGATCAGGGCGGCGAGGCCAGGCAGGCAGGCGACCAGCACCAGCGACAGGAGGCGATGAACCAACGACATGCGGCGCATGGAGGAAAAGCGTCTCAAGCCGCGGTTCCCGATTTCGCGAAGGGCCTCACGTGGCCAGATTTATTAAGGAAGCAGGGGGCAGGACGAGTCAAGCTGCGTTATCCGCCGGAAAAGGCGTCGGAAATATCCGGTGAGAGGGGCGTGACGAATGCAAAGCGGTCGGCTATAGAAAGCCGCCTGTAGGGGTGTAGCTCAGTTGGTAGAGCATCGGTCTCCAAAACCGAGGGTCGCAGGTTCGAGCCCTGCCGCCCCTGCCAGTGTTGAACACGCAGTTCTGGACTTTCGAATCTGGATCTGCGTCGATCTCCCGCTAACCGATGCGGGATTTTTTTGTGCTTGATGCCGAGTTGATATTGGCGTCGCACGAATCCTCTATGCGGTCTGGCGATCGGCCGGCAGATCGGGACATGTGTCATGACGGTTTCAGCAGAGCCTATTCCCTCCGGATTTCGCGCGCCTGAGGGTGTGCGCATCTACGCGATCGGTGACATTCATGGCCGCGCCGATCTGCTGAAGGAGAAGCTTGCCGCAATCGCTGCCGATCTTGCTGCGCGCCCTGGTGTTGATGCGTTGCGGGTCTTCATCGGCGACTACATTGATCGCGGCCGGGATTCGCGCGGTGTGGTTGATACGCTGATCGAGCTGGGTCGCGAGGAGCGTTGCGTCTTTCTGCGCGGCAATCATGAAGCCTATGCGCTGGATTTTCCGCACAACCCCAAGATCATGCCGATCTGGGGTGGACTCGGTGGGCGCGAAACGCTGGCGTCCTACGGCATCGCCTCGTCGCCTGAGCCTGACCCTGCCGAGTCCCTGCGGCTCGCCAATGCGTTCGCTCGTGCGATGCCGGACAGCCATCATGATTTTTACCGGAACCTCGTCTTGTCCCACACCGCAGGTGGATTGTATTTCGTCCATGCCGGGGTCCGGCCAGGCATTTCACTGGAGGCGCAATCAGCGGCCGACCGGACCTGGATCCGGCACGAATTCCTCAACCATGAGGGGCTGTTCGAGAAGCTCATTATCCATGGCCACACGCCCGCGGCGGAACCGGAAATCAAGCCGAACCGCATCAATATTGATACGCGGGCCTTTTCCACTGGCCGTCTGACCTGCATCTGGCTGGAGGGCGGGCATTTCGGCTTTATCTGAAGAGGATTGTCGGGGTCGGGCATGATTTGAAGCCACCGGGATGCCTTGACCTTGCAGCCGGGGCGCAGTAGATACCTGCACCTGCTGTCGGCCCGTTCAACGGATATCCGGCGCGGCTTTATCTTCCCGGACAATCGAGCCCGCGACAAGCCTATGTGGCGGCTCATCCTTCAAATGAGGGTTGGGCATCGCGAACGTCTGTCCGGAAAGCAGGCAATCTGGCCCGACACTTTATTCTGACGCGAGTGGATACCGAGACGATGGCGTTCAGCCCGTTCAAATTCCTGCAGGAGGTACGCTCCGAGACGTCCAAGGTGGTGTGGCCGACCCGCCGCGAAACCGTGATCACGACCATTATGGTGTTCGTGCTGGTGGCGCTCGCGTCGATCTTCTTTTTCATCACGGATCAGGTGATCCGGATGTTGATTACTTTCGTCCTCGGCATTCGCTAGCGACAGCTGGAACTGACAATCATGAGCATGCGCTGGTACATCGTTCACGCCTACTCGAACTTCGAGAAGAAGGTCTCCGAATCCATCCGTGAGCAGGCCAAGCAACGTGGTCTCGAGGACCTGTTCGAACAGGTGCTGGTGCCGACCGAGAAGGTCACCGAAGTGCGCCGCGGCCGCAAGGTCGATACCGAGCGCAAGTTCTTCCCCGGCTATGTGCTGGTGAAGATGAACCTCACCGACGAGGCGTTTCACCTCATCAAGAACACCCCCAAGGTGACGGGCTTCCTCGGCGCTGAAAACAAGCCGATGCCGATCTCGGAAGCGGAAGCGATGCGCATCCTGCATCAGGTGCAAGAAGGCGTGGAGCGGCCCAAGACCTCGGTGTCATTCGAGGTTGGTGAGAACGTCCGCGTGGCGGATGGCCCGTTCGCCTCGTTCTCCGGCGTGGTGGAGGAGGTGGACGAATCCCGCTCGCGCGTGAAGGTCGCGGTGTCGATCTTCGGCCGCGCAACGCCGGTCGAACTGGAATTCGGCCAGGTCGAGAAGGTATAAGCTTCACCTCTCCCCGCCTGCGGGGAGGAGCGCCGGCCAGAGGCCGGGGACTTTCTCCTGAAAGGGAGAAGGGAGCAGGCAGAACCCGTGGGAGGGGAAGGGCGATCGCCAGCCGCCCGGAGCCGCACCACTAACAGGAGTGACACATGGCAAAGAAAGTGACCGGATACCTGAAGTTGCAGGTGCCGGCCGGTGCGGCGAACCCGTCGCCACCGATCGGCCCCGCGCTTGGTCAGCGCGGCCTCAACATCATGGAGTTCTGCAAGGCGTTCAACGCGCAGACCCAGAAGATGGAAAAGAACACCCCGATTCCGGTGGTCATCACCATTTATGCGGACCGTTCCTTCACCTTCGAGATGAAGACGCCGCCGATGTCCTTCTTCCTCAAGCAGGCCGCCAAGATCCAGTCCGGCTCCAAGGCGCCGGGCCGTGACAAGGCCGGCAAGGTGACCCAGGCGCAGGTGCGCGAAATCGCCGAGAAGAAGATGAAGGATCTCAACTGCGACACCGTCGAAGCGGCCATGAAGATGGTCGAGGGCTCTGCCCGCTCGATGGGTCTGGAAGTGGCGGGGTAACGGGTCATGGCTATTGGAAAGAAGCTCGTGAAGGCCCGTGAGGGCATCGACCGCGAAAAACTTTACCCGATCGCGGACGCCGTCAAACTCGTCAAGGAACGCGCTCATGCGAAGTTCGACGAGACCATCGAGATCGCGATCAACCTCGGTGTTGACCCGCGTCATGCCGACCAGATGGTGCGCGGCGTTGTCACGCTGCCGAACGGCACCGGCCGCACACTGCGCGTCGGCGTGTTCGCGCGCGGCGCCAAGGCTGATGAAGCCAAGGCTGCGGGCGCAGACGTTGTTGGCGCGGAAGAGTTGGTGGAGATTGTGCAGGGTGGCAAGATCGAGTTCGATCGTTGCATTGCGACCCCGGACATGATGCCGCTGGTCGGCCGCCTCGGTAAGGTGCTCGGCCCGCGCGGCATGATGCCGAACCCGAAGATCGGCACCGTGACCATGGACGTCGCAGCGGCTGTGAAAGGCGCCAAGGGCGGCTCGGTCGAGTTCCGCGTCGAGAAGGCTGGCATCGTCCAGGCTGGTGTTGGCAAAGCATCATTCTCGGAAGAGAAGCTCGTGCAGAACATCAAGGCGCTTGCCGATGCGGTCGCCAAAGCGAAGCCGGCGGGTGCCAAGGGCACCTACATCCAGCGCGTCGCGGTGTCTTCGACCATGGGTCCTGGCGTCAAGGTTGAGCCGGGCAGCCTGAACTCCTGATCGAGACTGTTTGCTAGATTGCAGGGGCGGGGCGGATCAAATCCGGCCCCGCCCTTAGCTTTTGGCAGGCGGAATCCCAGGCGGTATTATTGTCTTCGGGAAATCCTCTGGACGGGCTATTGCTGGCCCGAAACCTGCTTTCGGAACCCAGAATCCGCTTGGCAAAGCCGCTTCGACTCGTTAAACATCCCTTTCCGGGCGTGCTGGCTGTCGCTGGCGCGTCTGTGCTCGCTTTCCGAAAAACCTATCAATAGGAGTTCATTCCTCGTCGATCAATCCGTTTGGCTTGCTCGACCCGGAAAAGAACGACTGTCGACTTGGATTCGGAAAACGGCAGGGACCGCGCTCCTTCTGGATGGCGGTTTCGAATCCTGTCCAAGACTGCGGGTGCCTTGTCCATTCTTCTGAAGAGCTTTCTTCTGAAGGACTTGGCTTAATTCCCTGCACAGACGGGTGAAGACCGGATTTTGCATTCCATCGTGCGGTAACGGTGGGCAGCGGATTTGGTTCGACCTCGACACCTCGGAAGGGTCGCGAATGCGGCCTGACGAGAGGGCAGGCTGTCAATGTCGTCAGGCCCTGACGTGTCGAGAGATTGATTGAGTGTCTCGAGACCCGAACTGGGCAGGACGATCGGTGCAACCCGGCGGTCCTGCTTCCGAGCAAAGGCCGCCAACCGGAAAGAGCTTGCTGTGGAACGAGCGGCAAAAAAAGAGGCGGTCGACGCGCTGAAGGGGACTTTCAAGTCCACGGGCGTTGCGGTCGTCGCTCATTATTCCGGCCTCACGGTGGCCCAGATGCAGACTCTGCGCACGCAGATGAAGCAGGCTGGCGCATCGGTGAAGGTCTCGAAGAACCGTCTCGCCAAAATTGCTCTTGAGGGCACGGACGTTGCCTCCATTGGTTCCCTGTTGAAGGGGCCAACCGTGATCGCGACTTCAAACGATCCGGTCGCAGCGCCGAAGATTGCCGTCGAGTTCGCCAAGACGAACGAGAAGTTCGTGATCCTTGGCGGCGCGATGGGAACGACTGTCCTGAATACCGACGCGGTGAAGGCGCTTGCCTCGCTGCCGTCGCTCGACGAACTGCGCGGCAAGATTGTCGGCCTCTTGGTGGCGCCGGCAACCAAGATCGCTCAGCTCGCCAACGCTCCCGCGGCGAAGGTCGCGCGCGTTGTTCAGGCCTATGCCTCAAAGGGTGAAGCGGCGTGATGCCATTCTCCATCTCAACTGGTTCGAACTGATACGCTGAAGGAAAGATACAATGGCTGATTTGCAGAAGATCGTGGACGACCTCTCGAGCCTCACCGTGCTCGAGGCTGCTGAGCTTGCGAAGCTCCTCGAAGAGAAGTGGGGCGTGTCCGCTGCCGCCGCTGTTGCGGTTGCTGCTGCTCCGGGCGCTGGCGGCGGCGCCGCTGCGGCTGAAGAAAAGACCGAGTTCCAGGTCGTTCTGGCTGCGGCTGGCGACAAGAAGATCGAGGTCATCAAGGAAGTCCGCGCCATCACTGGCCTGGGCCTCAAGGAAGCCAAGGACCTCGTTGAAGGCGCGCCGAAGCCGCTCAAGGAAGGCGTTGCCAAGGACGAAGCCGAGAAGATCAAGGCTGCCCTCGAGAAGGTCGGCGCCAAGGTCGAACTCAAGTAAGACGATCTTGTTCGGGCCGGTTCCTTCGGGAGCCGGCCCAGACACGACAATGTGTGGCGGTTCGGGGAGGTACCCCTCGAAAAGCTGCAAAAACCCACCACATAGGTGGGAGCGCGAAACGCGTCCCGGCCAGCAGGGGTCATGGGACATAGCGTCGGAGAGCGAAAGCTATTTCGGGCTGTTCGAGAATTTAGGGTTTGGTTGACGGGCAGGCGCGGTCAGCGTTTCGCACGTCATTTTGCGTCTTGGGATGCGGCGCGGCAACGCGCGCGGCCGGGACGGTTTCGAAATTCAAGCTGGACAGCGGTGCGCAGCCGCAGTCCGGGGAATGCCGCCGGCAAGGCGGCGAAATGAGAGGCCACGATGGCGCAGTCGCAGCAAACTTTCACCGGTCGCAAGCGTGTTCGCAAGTTTTTCGGACACATCAAGGAAGTCGCGGAGATGCCGAACCTGATCGAGGTTCAGAAGGCATCCTACGACCAGTTCCTGATGGTCGACGAGCCTCAAGGTGGACGGCTGGACGAAGGTCTGCAGGCTGTATTCCGGTCGGTGTTCCCGATCAACGACTTCTCCGGCACCTCGCAGCTCGAATTCGTACGCTACGAGTTCGAGGCTCCGAAGTATGACGTCGACGAGTGCCGCCAGCGCGGCATGACCTTTGCCGCGCCGCTTAAGGTGACGCTACGCCTGATCGTGTTCGATATCGACGAAGAAACTGGTGCGAAGTCGGTGAAGGACATCAAGGAGCAGGACGTCTACATGGGCGACATTCCGCTCATGACGATGAACGGCACCTTTATTGTTAATGGCACCGAGCGCGTCATCGTCTCGCAGATGCACCGTTCGCCGGGTGTGTTCTTCGATCACGACAAGGGTAAGACCCATTCCTCGGGCAAGCTGTTGTTCGCCGCGCGCGTCATTCCGTATCGCGGCTCGTGGCTCGACATCGAGTTTGACGCCAAGGACATCGTGTTCGCGCGCATCGACCGCCGCCGCAAGATTCCGGTGACCTCGCTGATGCTGGCGCTCGGTCTCGATGGCGAGGAGATTCTATCGACCTTCTACAAGAAGATTCAGTACAAGCGCGCCAAGGACGGCTGGCGCGTGCCGTTCTCGGCTGATCGCTTCCGTGGCTATTCAGCTGCGACCGATCTCGTCGATGCGGATTCGGGCAAGGTTGTGCTCGAGGCCGGCAAGAAGCTCACGGTGCGCCAGGCGCGCCTCCTGCAGGAGAAGGGTCTCAAGGCGTTGCGCATGAGCGACGCCGATCTCGTCGGCATGTTCCTCGCCGAGGATCTCGTCAACCCGAAGACCGGCGAGATCTACGCCGAAGCGGGCGAGGAGATCACCGAGAAATCGCTGAAGGCGCTGATCGAACAGGGCTACAAGGACCTGCCGATCCTCGACATCGACCATGTCAACGTCGGCCCCTACATCCGCAACACGCTCTCCGCCGACAAGAACATGACGCGTGAGGACGCGCTGTTCGACATCTACCGCGTGATGCGTCCGGGTGAGCCGCCGACGCTCGAGTCCGCGCAGAACATGTTCCAGTCACTGTTCTTCGATTCCGAGCGCTACGACCTCTCGGCTGTGGGCCGCGTCAAGATGAACATGCGCCTCGAGCTCGATGCGCCGGACACCCACCGCACGCTGCGCAAGGAAGACATCCTCGCCGTCATCAAGACGCTGGTGGACCTGCGCGACGGCAAGGGTGAGATCGACGATATCGACCACCTCGGCAACCGCCGCGTGCGCTCGGTCGGCGAGCTGATGGAAAATCAGTATCGTGTCGGCCTCTTGCGCATGGAGCGCGCCATCAAGGAGCGCATGTCGAGCGTCGACATCGACACCGTGATGCCGCAGGATCTCATCAATGCGAAGCCTGCCGCTGCCGCGGTGCGTGAGTTCTTTGGTTCCTCGCAGCTCTCGCAGTTCATGGACCAGACCAACCCGCTGTCGGAAATTACCCACAAGCGCCGCCTCTCGGCGCTTGGACCGGGCGGTCTGACCCGCGAACGTGCCGGCTTCGAGGTGCGCGACGTGCATCCGACGCATTACGGCCGAATCTGCCCGATCGAGACGCCGGAAGGTCCGAACATTGGCCTGATCAACTCGCTCGCGACGTTTGCTCGCGTGAACAAGTACGGTTTCGTCGAGACGCCTTACCGCAAGGTCAAGGACGGTCGCGTCACCGACGAGGTCGTGTATCTCTCGGCGATGGAAGAGGGCCGCTACCGTGTTGCGCAGGCGAACGTGCCGCTCGACAACCGCGGCCGCTTCACCGAAGACCTCGTGATCTGCCGTCACGCCGGCGAAGTGATCCAGCTCACGCCGGATCGCGTCGATTACATGGACGTGTCGCCGAAGCAGCTCGTTTCCGTCGCCGCGGCGCTGATCCCGTTCCTCGAGAACGACGACGCCAACCGCGCGCTGATGGGCTCGAACATGCAGCGTCAGGCCGTGCCGCTGGTGCGTGCTGAAGCGCCGTTCGTCGGCACCGGCATGGAAGGTGTGGTTGCACGCGACTCGGGTGCTGCGATCGCGGCGCGCCGTACCGGCGTGATCGACCAGATCGATGCGACACGTATCGTTATCCGTGCGACTGAAGATCTTGATCCGACCAAGTCGGGTGTCGACATCTATCGCCTGATGAAGTTCCAGCGCTCCAACCAGTCGACCTGCATCAACCAGCGGCCGCTGGTGAAGGTGGGTGATGTGGTGAAAAAGGGCGACATTATCGCGGACGGTCCGTCGACCGACCTCGGCGAACTCGCACTCGGCCGCAATGTGCTCGTCGCGTTCATGCCGTGGAATGGCTATAACTTCGAAGACTCGATCCTTTTGTCCGAGCGGATCGTCAAGGATGACGTCTTCACCTCGATCCACATCGAGGAATTCGAGGTCATGGCCCGCGACACCAAGCTCGGCCCCGAGGAAATCACCCGCGACATTCCGAACGTCTCGGAGGAAGCGCTGAAGAACCTCGACGAAGCCGGTATCGTCTACATCGGTGCGGAAGTCCGCGCCGGCGACATCCTCGTCGGCAAGATCACGCCGAAGGGCGAAAGCCCGATGACGCCGGAAGAAAAGCTCCTGCGCGCCATCTTCGGTGAAAAGGCGTCCGACGTGCGCGATACCTCGCTCCGCGTGCCTCCGGGCGTGCAGGGCACGATCGTGGAAGTCCGCGTGTTCAACCGTCACGGCGTCGACAAGGACGAGCGTGCGCTGGCGATCGAGCGGGAAGAGATCGAACGTCTCGCCAAGGACCGCGACGACGAACAGGCGATCCTCGACCGCAACGTCTACGGCCGTCTTGCTGACCTTCTCGAAAACCGTCAGGGCATTGCTGGCCCGAAGGGCTTCAAGAAGGACACCAAGATCACCCGGGCGGTGCTGGAAGAGTATCCGCGCTCGCAATGGTGGGCGTTCGCTTCGCCAAACGACAAGCTGATGGCCGAGATCGAGGCCATGCGGAAGCAGTACGACGAATCGAAGAAGGGCCTCGAACAGCGCTTCCTCGACAAGGTCGAGAAGCTGCAGCGCGGCGATGAACTGCCACCGGGCGTGATGAAGATGGTCAAGGTCTTCGTCGCGGTGAAGCGCAAGATCCAGCCCGGCGACAAGATGGCCGGCCGTCACGGCAACAAGGGCGTCGTCTCCAAGATCGTGCCGATCGAGGACATGCCGTTCCTGGAAGACGGCACTCATGCCGACATCGTGCTCAACCCGCTGGGCGTGCCTTCACGCATGAACGTCGGCCAGATTCTGGAGACGCATCTCGGCTGGGCCTGCGCGGGCCTCGGCAAGCGGATCGGGCAGGCGGTCGATGCCTATCTCGCCAAGGGTGACGGCAAGTCCGACACCAAGGCGCTGAAGAGCACGCTGAAGGAGGTCTATGGCGACGACGAAGTCGTGAAGTCGCTGAACGACAACGAGCTGCTTGAACTGGGCCGCAACCTCAAGCCGGGCGTGCCGATCGCGACGCCGGTGTTCGACGGTGCCAAGGAAGGCGATATCGAGCAGATGCTCGAACTCGCCGGTGTCGACAAGTCGGGCCAGTCGGTCGTCTATGACGGACGCACCGGCGACCAGTTCGATCGCAAGGTGACGGTGGGCTACATCTACATGCTCAAGCTGCACCACCTCGTGGACGACAAGATCCACGCGCGTTCGATCGGTCCGTACTCGCTCGTCACCCAGCAGCCGCTGGGTGGCAAGGCGCAGTTCGGCGGCCAGCGCTTCGGCGAAATGGAAGTCTGGGCACTCGAGGCTTACGGCGCGGCCTACACGCTGCAGGAAATGCTGACCGTGAAGTCGGACGACGTCGCGGGCCGCACCAAGGTGTACGAGGCCATCGTGCGTGGCGACGACACCTTCGAGGCGGGCATTCCCGAAAGCTTCAACGTGCTGGTCAAGGAAATGCGCTCGCTCGGCCTCAACGTCGACCTGCACAATTCCAAGATGGGCCCCGCGCCGACCTCAGAGGCGGCCGAGTAACGAAAATTATCTGCCCGGCCTCTCGGCCGGGCATTCGCGCCTTTTCGAGAGCGAGGCGTGCGAGCTGACGAGACATTCTCGAATTCGCTGCCGGTGACGATCGGCACGCAAGGAGAAGACGATGAACCAAGAGATTATGAATCTTTTCAACCCGACGACGCCGGCCCAGGTCTTCGACCAGATCCGGATTTCGATTGCGTCGCCGGAGAAGATTCTGTCGTGGTCGTACGGCGAAATCAAAAAGCCGGAAACCATCAACTACCGCACGTTCAAGCCCGAGCGTGATGGCCTGTTCTGTGCGCGCATCTTTGGGCCGATCAAGGACTACGAGTGCTTGTGCGGCAAGTACAAGCGGATGAAGTACAAGGGCATCATTTGCGAAAAGTGCTCGGTTGAAGTCACGCTGTCGCGCGTCCGCCGCGAGCGCATGGGTCACATTGAATTGGCTGCGCCGGTTGCGCACATCTGGTTCCTGAAGTCGCTGCCGAGCCGCATCGGCCTTCTGCTCGACATGACGTTGAAGGACCTCGAGCGGATTCTGTACTTCGAGTACTACGTCGTGCTTGAGCCGGGCCTCACCGCGCTCAAGGACCGTCAGTTGCTGTCCGAAGAGGAATATCTGAAGGCGCAGGACGAGTACGGCCAGGATTCGTTCACCGCGATGATCGGTGCGGAAGCTATCCGCGAACTGCTGCGGGGCCTCGACCTCGAGAAGCTCGAAGCGCAGCTGCGCGCCGACATGGCGGAGACCGATAGCGATATCAAGCACAAGAAGTTCGCCAAGCGGCTGAAGATCGTCGAAGCCTTCCGCCATTCCGGCAACAAGCCGGAGTGGATGATCATGACGGTGGTGCCGGTGATTCCGCCGGATTTGCGCCCGCTGGTGCCGCTCGACGGCGGTCGCTTCGCGACGTCGGACCTCAATGACCTGTATCGTCGCGTCATCAATCGCAACAACCGTCTGAAGCGGCTGATGGAGCTGCGCGCGCCGGACATCATCATCCGCAACGAAAAGCGCATGCTGCAGGAAGCTGTGGACGCGCTGTTCGACAACGGCCGCCGTGGCCGCGTCATCACTGGCGCCAACAAGAGGCCTTTGAAGTCGCTCGCCGACATGCTCAAGGGCAAGCAGGGCCGTTTCCGCCAGAACCTGCTCGGCAAGCGCGTCGACTATTCGGGCCGTTCGGTCATCGTGGTCGGCCCCGAACTGAAACTGCATCAGTGCGGCCTGCCGAAGAAGATGGCGCTCGAATTGTTCAAGCCGTTCATCTACTCGCGGCTCGACGCCAAGGGGCTGTCCACCACCGTGAAGCAGGCGAAGAAGCTCGTCGAGAAGGAGCGCCCCGAAGTCTGGGATATCCTCGATGAGGTGATCCGCGAGCATCCGGTGCTCCTGAACCGCGCGCCGACGCTGCACCGCCTCGGCATTCAGGCGTTCGAGCCGACGCTGATCGAGGGCAAGGCGATCCAGCTTCACCCGCTGGTCTGCGCCGCGTTCAACGCCGACTTCGACGGCGACCAGATGGCCGTGCACGTTCCGCTGTCGCTCGAAGCGCAGCTCGAAGCGCGCGTCCTGATGATGTCGACCAATAATATCCTGCACCCGGCGAACGGCCAGCCGATCATCGTGCCGTCGCAGGACATCGTGCTTGGTCTTTATTATCTCTCGATCCTGCGCGAAGGCCTTGCCGGTGAAGGCAAGGTCTACCGCGACATGGCGGAGATCGAGCACGCGCTATTCTCCAAGGTCATCCATCTGCACACCAAGATCAAGTATCGGTGGAACGGTGTCGGCGAAGGTAACAAGCCGATCTCGAAGATTTATGAGACCACCGCCGGCCGCGTCATGCTCGGCCAGGTTCTGCCGAAACATCCGAAGGTGCCGTTCGACGCCGTCAACAAGCTGATGACGAAGCGCGAAATCTCCGGCGTGATCGATACGGTGTATCGTCACTGCGGTCAGAAGGAGACGGTGATCTTCTGCGACCGCATCATGGCGCTCGGCTTCCACAACGCCTTTAAGGCAGGCATCTCGTTCGGCAAGGACGACATGGTTGTGCCGCACGGCAAGTGGAAGGTCGTAGACGATACCCGCTCGATGGCGAAGGAATTCGAGCAGCAGTACAATGACGGCCTGATCACTCAGGGCGAGAAGTACAACAAGGTCGTCGACGCCTGGTCCAAGGCCACGGAGAAGATCGCCGAGGAGATGATGAAGGAAATCTCTTCGGTGAAGAAGAATCCGAAGGGCGGCGAAGCTCAGATCAACTCGATCTACATGATGGCTCACTCCGGTGCGCGTGGCTCGCCGGCGCAGATGCGGCAGTTGGCCGGCATGCGCGGCCTGATGGCCAAGCCGTCGGGCGAGATCATCGAGACGCCGATCATTTCCAACTTCAAGGAAGGCCTGTCGGTTCTCGAATACTTCAACTCGACCCACGGCGCCCGCAAGGGCCTTGCGGACACCGCGTTGAAGACCGCAAACTCCGGTTATCTCACCCGCCGTCTGGTCGACGTGGCGCAGGACTGCATCATCAATGCAACCGACTGCGGCACCAACCTCGGCATCAAGATGCGGGCGATCGTGGACGCCGGTACCGTGGTGGCCTCGCTTGGCTCCCGCATCCTTGGCCGCACCGCGGGCGAGGATATTCGCGAGCCGTCCACCAACAGGGTCATCGTCAAGCGTGGCACTCTGATGGAGGAGAGCCACGTCGATGCCATCCAGCGCGCTGGTGTGCAGGAGGTGAAGATCCGCTCCGCACTCACCTGCGAACTGGTCAACGGCATCTGCGCCATGTGCTACGGCCGCGACCTCGCGCGCGGCACTCCGGTCAACCACGGTGAAGCTGTCGGCGTCATCGCCGCGCAGTCGATCGGCGAGCCGGGCACGCAGCTCACGATGCGTACGTTCCACATCGGTGGCGCTGCGCAGATCAACCAGCAGTCGTTTGTCGAGTCGAATTTCGACGGCAAGATCGTCATCAGGAACAAGGCGATCGCCACCAACTCGGAAGGCGCCAGGGTCGCGATGGTCCGCAACATGGTTGTTGCGATCGTCGATGCCGACGGCACCGAGCGTGCGACCCATCGTATCCAGTACGGCTCGCGGATGTGGGTCGACGAGGGCGATATGGTCAAGCGCGGCCAGCGCATCGCGGAGTGGGACCCCTATACCCGTCCCATTCTCACCGAAGTCGAGGGCACCATCGGGTTTGAGGATCTGGTCGAAGGTCAGTCGATCTCCGAAACGCTCGACGAGTCGACCGGTATCGCCAAGCGCATCGTCATCGACTGGCGCTCGACCAACCGTGGCGCGGACCTGCGCCCGGCGATTGTGGTCAAGGGCAAGGATGGCAAGGTATTGAAGCTCGCGCGTGGCGGCGACGCTCGCTACATGCTGTCGGTTGACGCCATTCTGTCGGTGGACGTCGGCGCGACGGTGAAGCCGGGTGATATCCTTGCGCGTATCTCGACCGAGAGCGCCAAGACCCGCGACATCACGGGCGGTCTGCCGCGCGTTGCTGAACTGTTCGAAGCCCGCAAGCCGAAGGACGCCGCGATCATCGCGGAGATCGCCGGCACCATCCGCTTCGGACGCGACTACAAGAACAAGCGCCGCATCTCGATCGAGCCTGTCGACAAGACTGAGGAGCCGCGCGAGTACCTGATTCCGAAGGGCAAGCACATCCACCTGCAGGACGGCGACATCGTCGAAAAGGGCGATTTCATCGTCGAGGGCAATCCGGCGCCGCACGATATTCTGGCGATCAAGGGCATTGAGGAACTCGCTGCCTATCTGGTCAACGAAATCCAGGAGGTCTACCGGCTCCAGGGCGTGCTCATCAACGACAAGCACATCGAAGTGATTGTCCGCCAGATGCTGCAGAAGGTGGAGGTCACCGACCAGGGCGACACCGACATGATCTCGGGCGAGCAGGTCGACAAGATCGAGTTTGACCAGAACAACGCCAAGGCGAAGGAAGAGGGCAAGAAGCCCGCGACCGGAACCCCGGTGCTGCTCGGCATCACCAAGGCGTCGTTGCAGACCCGCTCGTTCTTCTCGGCGGCGTCGTTCCAGGAGACCACCCGCGTGCTCACCGAAGCCGCCGTCAACGGCAAGGTGGACCCGCTCGAGGGCCTCAAGGAGAACGTCATCGTTGGCCGCCTGATTCCGGCCGGCACCGGCGCCTCGATGGCCAAGATCCGTGAAGTCGCGACCAAGCGTGACAAGCTGATCCTGGACGAGCGCGAGAAGCAGGCGGCGATTGCCACGCCTCCAGCTGCACCTGAAAGCGAGCCGCTGGCATTGCCATCGGCGGAGTAGCGGTCCGCTTCACTCACATCTTGAAAGGCCGCCCCCGGGCGGCCTTTTTGTTGCGGTGCACTGGCAGGACCTGCGTTGCTGTGGCGGCTTGTCTCAGGCATCAGGCTCATGCGGGTGGAACAGGGCTGTTTGTTGCCTTTGAGCAAGGATCACGATCAAAAAGGGCCTATTCTTTTTGGTCGGCCTGGGGTGGTTTTGTTTGCCGGGCCCGGTTTTGTTCATCTACCTTTCAGGGGGGAAAAGGCTTTGTATATTTTGACGTTAGACCGGCGCGACAACCGGCCGATGGCGGGGCGAACAGCGAAGAAATGATCAATCTTGCGATTATCGGGGGTGGGCCGGGCGGCTTGATGTCGGCCTGGTACCTCAAGAAGAAACTTGGTCCGTTATGCCGGGTTTCGATCTTTGAGGCCTCGAACCGTCTCGGCGGCAAAATCCAGACAGGAAAATTCGATTCATCGGCGGCGATCTATGAGGCGGGAGTCGCAGAAATCTACGACTACTCGATGACGGGCCCCGATCCGCTGCGCGAGTTGATCCAGCATTTCGGATTACAGACCGTTCGGATGGATGCCGAGCAGATCCAACTCGATGGCGAACTGCTCGATGACATTCCGGGCATGCGCCGCAAATATGGTCCGGAGACCGCGAACGCGATCGCGGATTTTCGCAAGCGCTGCACCAGCCTGGTCTCGCCGATCGAATATTATGAAGGCGTCGGCGCGCACGACAACGAACATCCCTGGGCGTTCAAGAGCGCGGAAGACGTGCTCGACGAGGAGGTGGCCGACCCCGTCGCCAAGCGCTTCATCAAGGTGATGGCGCGTTCCGACATCGCAACCGAGAGCCACAACACAAACGGCCTCAATGCCCTGAAGAACTACGTGATGGATATCGATGGCTATATCGGCCTGTACTCGATCCAGAACGGCAACGAGCAGTTGATTCACAGCTTGCGCAGCGAGATCGACGCCGAGGTCCATCTCAATCATCGCGTGCTTAAGGTCGGCAAGAACGATGCCGGCAAGTACGCCATCGAGATGATGAACGGCCGGGGGCCGGTGACGAAGGAATTTGATCTGGTGGTGATGTGCCTGCCGCATTCGTGGCTGGCGACGATGCGCTGGGAAGGAGAATTGCTGCGCCACTCAATGGTGCGGCATATCGCCTATTTCGATCGTCCAGCGCATTACCTGCGAGTATCGATCCTGTTCGATACGCCGTTCTGGGGCGACAAGGTGCCGGGCTCGTGGTGGATGTCAGAGGCCTTCGGCGGCTGCTGCGTGTATGTCGAGGGTGCACGTCACGATGTCGGGCGCAATGGTGTTTTGAACTGGCTGATCGCCGGCTCGGATGCGCTGGCTTACGCCAACCTCTCCGACGAGGAACTGATCGATGCCGCGCTCAAATCCTTGCCGGCGTCGTTCGGAAAGGTTCGTCCGCATTTCATCGAAGGCAAGATTCACCGCTGGCTGTCGTCGGTGAACTGCATCCCCGGCGGTCTGCCGGTGCGGGACGTCATGACCAACCATCGCCCCGAGCCTTACGAGCATCCGGGCTTTGTCGTGGTTGGCGATTATCTGTTCGATTCGACGCTCAATGGTTTGCTGGATTCTTCGGATGCTGCGACCGATATCATCACCACCGAGATGATGAAGCTGCGCTATGAGCGTGGCGAAACCGGCAATGTGCCGATCGGCAAGATCGATCGTGCCTATTTCGAGAATTATCGCAATTCCGGGCCCTATTCAGAAGTTTGGCAGAAGTTCACGGATCCCGATTATCTGACGGAGATGATCCGGATCGTGTGGCAGCCCAAGAAGGGCTACCGGCTTCTGGTTGCAGGCTCGGCGAGCGGCGAACTGGTCGGCGCTCTGCGCGCGCGTGGCGTTGATGCCTGGGGTGTGGAGAATAATCGCTCGATCCACGCCAAGACGCCGAAGGAGCTGCGAAAGTACAACAAGTTCGGCACCGTGACCAAGCTGCCGTTCAAGGACGACTCGTTCGATTTTGTGTTCGAGACGAGTCTGTGCCACCTCTCGCCCAGGCAGGTCGTGAAGGGGATCCGTGAGATCAATCGTGTGGTCAAGACGGGATTCGTGTTCGGCTCGGTGACGAGCGACATGGCGCCTGCGTTAATCGATCGCTACGATCTTCTGCGCGGTGTCAAGAAGCTCGGTACCTGGTGGGAATGGTCGGAGTTGTTCTTTGGCAATGGCTTTGACCTGTCGGCGCATCGTGACGACCGGACCGATCAGGTCTGGGAGGCCACTCTCAAGGCGGGCAAGGGGCCGGGCGACTGGTACGCGGATTCCGACAGCCTGCGTTATTCTTTCTTTGACAAGATTGCGGACGACGACTGATCGCGTATGGTCCGCGAAAGCCGGCCGTCGAGACGGCTGGCCTTCGCCTGATTGTCTGTACCGAAACCGCGCGTAAAAAGTCGCGCACTGGGCAAATCCTTTCGATGTCGTCACCGCCGGATAACACCGAACCGGAGTCCGTTGCCGACAACCACGCCGCCGATGTGGCAGGCCGCCCCGAGTCCATTCCAGAGCCGGTCGCGGTCGATATCGACGACGATGATGACGAGGATCTCGTCGCCTTTACCGCGAGCGAAGCGGCGGGCGCGTTCGCGACGATCTATCGTTTCACATGGCCATTGATGAGCAACTACAAGCGCTGGATGGTGTTTGTTGGCATCGGGCTGTTCGTGGAAACGTTGTTCAACGTCATCATGCCGCTCAGCCTGAAGTATCTGGTCGACGATGCGCTCGGAGAAGAAGATTACCACGCCCTCTATGTGATCCTCATCGTACTGGCGAGCGCAGGCATTCTCACCTCCATCGTGGCGGTCTGGTATGAGCTATGGGATGCGCGCCTCAGCGCGGCGGTGATCTCTGACGTCCGCACCCGGCTGTTCAATCATCTGCAAAGCCTTCCGGCAGCTTTTTTCGGCCGCACCAAGCGCGGTGAGATTCTGTCGCGGTTCTCGGTCGACATGGCAGGCTATGAAAGTTCGGTCAAATCGTTCGCCAACAGCGCGCTGCTGCCGCTACTCGAATTGATCGCCGGTATCTGCCTGATCATCTGGCTGAACTGGCAGCTTGCGGTGGTGGCGCTTTTGGTCTTTCCGGTGACGCTGGTCGGTCCGCGGATTCTGACGCCGAAAGCGGTGCAGGCCAATTACGATCAAAAGGTCAACGAGTCCGCGATCCTCGGCGTGGTGCAGGAAAATATCGGAACCCAGCTCGTGGTGAAGGCCTTTGGCCTGCAGCGCAAGGCGTTCGGATGGTTCACCTTCCGCAATCTCCATGCACGCCGCTCAATCGCCGATGCCACCTTCCTGTCCTCGATGGTGGAACGCAGCGTCACGGTCTCCGTTCTGCTGCTGCATCTCGTGGTGCTCGGCATCGGCGGATATCTCGCCACCAAAGGTCAGATCACGATAGGCACATTCGTTACCTTCGAGAGCGCGTTCTGGGAGATTTCCTACAATATCGCGCATCTGATGCACTTCATCCCGCTCGCGATCTCCTCGGCGGCCTCCGTGCAGCACATGCAGGAATTGCTCGGCGAGCCGACGCGGGGGGCGGATCGGCCGGGTGCGCCGGACATGCCGCCCGTGACGCATAACATCGCTTTTGAGCGTGTAAGCTTCAGCTATGAAGGCTCCGACACCAAGGTGCTGGACGGCCTCACGCTGAAGCTTGATGCGGGGAAAAGCATCGCCATCGTCGGCCCGAGCGGCTCGGGCAAAAGCACGCTGCTCAACCTGATCCTGCGACTTTACGAGCCGACCGAGGGGCGCGTCGCCATCGATGGCGTCGATATCCGCAAGGTAACCCGAGATTCGCTACGCTCGCACATGGCCGTCGTCTTTCAGGAAAACATGCTGTTCAACATGTCGATCCGAGAGAACATCCGGCTCGGAAAGCAGAACGCAACCGATGCCGAGGTAGAGGCTGCGGCGAAGACGGCAGAAATCCATCGTCACATCGCCTCGCTACCGGAGGGATACGATACGCTGGTGGGTGAGCGCGGCGACACGTTGTCCGGCGGGCAGCGCCAGCGTATTGCAATCGCGCGTGCCATGGTGCGAAACCCGTCGGTGTTGTTGCTTGACGAGGCCACCTCGGCACTGGACCAGACCACGGAAGCCGCGATCAACCGCACGCTGCTCAGGGCGGCAGAAGGTCGCACCATGATATGGTCGACTCATCGACTGACCTCGGTGGTCGATATGGACGAGATTATCGTGCTGAGTGGCGGCCGGGTGATGGAGCGCGGACCACACCGGGATTTGATAAAAAGGGATGGCCTCTATCGTCAGCTCTGGGATGACCAGATGCATCAGCCGCATCGCGGTGCGGTTGATGAGGAAGATGAAGAGGATGATGACGACGAATAAAACGGCTGTTTCACTGTTCGTTAAGGTGAGTGGAGCGGGTGGGACGCCGCAGCTTTTCCAGTGTCATGACGGATGCAGACCGGAAGCTGGAGAAGCCGTTGTCATGTCATGGGGGTGCTGAAAGATTAACCACTCGCTAAAACATTCCTTCCAATTGGCGAAGCCCGCAGGCATTTATCAAGGAGTAACCTTGGAAGGTGGAATCTGACACATTTAACAACGATGCAGGCTGCCTGAGTACACAGTCTCTGTGTTCGTCGCGTTGAAGTCCTGAATGGACTAGCAAATGCGTGACCGGTTGAGCCGGAAATTATCCACGGCCTGATTTGGATGTTTTTTCTACTATGAATTCCATCGCTCCCGAGCACAGCGCCAATTCAGTTCTGATGTTCGACCGCTCCACGGGCAACATTGCTGGAGCAGGTGCGCGTGAGCGCCTGCTGATCGGTGCGATGCAGGCAGGAGCCGCGACCAGTTCTGCGTGGTATTTCCGCGGCTTTGCGGCTGGGTGCCGAGGGCTGCGTGCGTTGTCCGCGGAGCAGCCAATCGAGGTTCGCCTCAATGAGGATGCGATATTTTCCTTCCCGTTCTGCGATGGCTATTGGAGCTTGTTGCTGTTTTCCCGCTACCGCTACGAATTTGATATCGAGATGTTCTTTCAGGGCATTGCCGATGCCGATTACACGCTGATCGATGGCGGCGCGAATTTTGGCTACTGGTCGGTTCTCACTTCGAGCGGGCCGTATGGCTCGCATCATTCGATCGCGATCGAACCGTCGTCCGCCAATTTCACCTGGCTGTCGCGCAACGCGTCCCGCAATGGCGGGCGGTTCACGCCGGTGAAAGCCGCGATCGGAGCCTCGGAGGGCGTCGCGCACCTGTCGGGTCGCAAGCACGAAGCGCTGTCGATTGTGGGCGGTTCGGATGCGGGCGAGGAAGTCCCCGTGGTCGCGCTCGATTCTTTGATGGAACGGATGAAACTCGATCCGAAGGGACGCTACGTCGTCAAGCTCGATGTCGAGGGTGTCGAGATTGCGGCCATCTCGGGCGGCGAGAAATTGCTGTCCGGTGATTGCGTCATGATCTGCGAGGAGCATGGCAACGACCGTAACCACACCATTTCCCGGCATATTCTCGATCATACGTCGTTCAAGCTATTTTGCTACGATCCGGACACGAGCTGCTTCGAGCAGTTGACGGATGTTGCTCCGCTCGGCCGGATCAAGCGGGCTGTCAATTACGGTTACAACGTGCTGGCAACCTCAAGCCCTTATTGGGAGCAGCGAATCCGCGCGCTCGGTCCCTTTTCGAGGGAGCGATGAGCGCGGCCCGCCCTCCGGCTGGTGTCGTTCTTCTCGGCGGCGTCCATGGCGCATTGGCGGCTGCGCGCACGCTCGGCCGCAAGGGCATTCCTGTAATTTATGTGACCGACGATCACCCGCTGCCGCGCTTCTCGCGCTACGTGCAAGAGAGTTTCGCATGGTCCGGCGCCCAAGTGCCCGGTGCGGCACAGTGGCTGCTTGATCTTGCTGTGAACCGTGGCCTGAAGGACTGGCTGCTCATTCCGTGCGCAGACGGGGATGTGAAGCTGATCGCGGAGAACCGGGATACGCTGCGGAAGGCGTTTCGCGTGGTATCGCTGGGGTGGGAAGACCTCAAACAACTCGTAGACAAGAAGGTCCTGGCCGGTCTTGCCGGTGAAATCGGGATCCCGTTTCCCCGCAGTTACAGGGTGGATAGCGCAGCCGATCTTGCTGCACTTGAGCCGTCTTTTCCGGTGCTCCTCAAGCCCGCACAGCGTGAGGAACGCAACAGTTTCAGTCAGGACAAGGTCTGGCGCGCCGACACGCGCGAGGAACTGGACGTTCTTTATCGGAATGCGGTCGCACATTCCGGAGCGTCCGGTGTTGTGGTGCAGGACCTTATTCCGGGGGAGGGTCACGACCAGTATTCCTATGCGGGCGTATGGTCGGCTGGCGAGCCGGTCGCGGAAATGACGGTTCGCCGGGTCCGGCAGTATCCGTCGGACTTCGGCATCAGTTGCTTCATCGAGATTGTGGACGAGCCGCGGATTCGTGAAGTCGCAGAAAAGCTCTTGCGCGCGGCCCGCTATCAAGGGCTGGTGGAGATCGACTTCAAATTCGATGCCCGGGACGGCGAGTTCAAGCCGCTCGACGTCAACACGCGGGTCTGGGCCTGGATTGGGCTTGGGGAGGCGGCGGGTACCGATTTCGTCGCCATGTTTTACCGCATGGCTCACGGAGAATCGCTACCGGCTTCGTCAAACGCCAAAGACTATCGCTGGATGCACCTTCTTCGTGATGCTCCGGCCGTCCTGTCGCTGCTTCGCCAGGGGCAATGGCGCGGGGGGGTGCGAGCCTATCTGGCAAGCTACCGTCAGCCGCTGGCACGGGCGACCATGGCCTGGGACGACCCCATTCCGTTTCTTGTCGAAACCCCGATCACAGCGCTCCGCATCCTGCGGCGACGGATGTCGCGGGACTAAGTGGGATACTGACCGTCAGATTTGCAAGCTGGAACCAGGGCAGGATCATAACTTGTTCCTGTATCATTTTACCTAATCATTCTAAATCAATATGTTAGATGACACGTCAGGCGCGCGAAGCGCGTACCGTTATGGCCCTTTAGCCGAGGAATCGCGGTTGGTGTGATTCTCGCCCATCCGGGCTCCGTCATTCGCGCGCATCTTGTCCGGATGGCAGAAGTGCCGGAATGGCGCGGGCTTTTTACATTACCTTTCGCCTTGACTTGGCCCTGCATGGCTTATACAAACCGGCCACTTCACGACAGGCGGTGAGCTTCCCTGTGTCGGAACGGATCACCTTTCATCCTGCGAGCCTCGGCTTCGGCATGAAACGGCACCAACCTCGACCTATGACGCTCAGACGCTGTCGGTACTAACCAGGCAATGCCAAGACGAAAATCAGTCTCTCAGGCAATTGGCTTCTGAGATTGGGTTTGGATGCATGACCTAGGTGGACTTCGGGCGAGAGTCTGGGGCGAACTGTGGTCCTCTGTGGCGTTTCAGCGCTTTCCGGTCGGTGATGACCGGTTGGCGCGATTTCGTTTTGCGCGAATGGTTGGCTCCGTGGTGGAGAGAGTGGGGCGGTCGCCCCGAATGAATTTGCGGAGCCGCAAGCTCCGCGTGAACAAGGGTGAAGGCGAATATGCCGACGATCAACCAGCTGATCGCAAATCCGCGCGAAGCGCAGAAGTCGCGTAAGAAGGTGCCAGCGCTGCAGCAGTCGCCGCAGAAGCGTGGCGTTTGCACGCGCGTCTACACGACCACGCCGAAGAAGCCGAACTCGGCGCTTCGTAAGGTTGCCAAGGTGCGCCTGACCAACGGCTTTGAGGTCATTGGCTACATCCCGGGTGAAGGCCACAACCTTCAGGAGCACTCGGTGGTCATGATCCGTGGCGGTCGCGTCAAGGACTTGCCCGGCGTTCGCTATCACATTCTCCGCGGCGTCCTCGATACGCAGGGCGTCAAGAACCGCAAGCAGCGTCGTTCGAAGTACGGCGCGAAGCGTCCGAAGTAAGCAGGAGCGGAAACCATGTCTCGTCGCCACTCCGCTGAAAAGCGCGAAGTCAATCCGGATCCGAAGTTCGGAAACGTTATCGTTTCGAAGTTCATGAATTCGATCATGTATGACGGCAAGAAGTCTGCCGCCGAAAGCATTGTCTACGGTGCATTCGACCTGATCGAGCAGAAGACCAAGCAGGCTCCGCTCACCGTGTTCGAGCAGGCGCTCGACAACGTGATGCCGACCATTGAAGTGCGGTCGCGCCGCGTCGGTGGCGCGACCTATCAGGTGCCGGTCGAAGTCCGCTCCATCCGTCGTCAGGCTCTTGGTCTGCGCTGGATCATTTCGGCAGCGCGCGGCCGCAACGAGAAAACCATGACTGAGCGTCTCTCGGCGGAATTGCTTGATGCAGCCAACAACCGCGGCAACGCGGTGAAGAAGCGTGAAGACGTGCACAAGATGGCGGAAGCCAACCGCGCCTTCTCGCACTATCGCTGGTAACAGCGACCCGAACGGAAATTTAAGGACAGGCCCATGCCCCGCCAACATGCCATCGAGGACTACCGTAATTTCGGTATCATGGCGCATATCGACGCTGGCAAGACCACGACGACCGAGCGCATCCTCTATTATACCGGCAAGAGCCACAAGATCGGCGAAGTGCACGAAGGTGCCGCGACGATGGACTGGATGGCGCAGGAGCAGGAGCGTGGCATCACGATCACCTCGGCTGCGACCACCGCGTTCTGGGACGGCAAGCGCCTGAACATCATCGACACCCCCGGCCATGTCGACTTCACTATTGAGGTCGAGCGTTCGCTGCGCGTGCTCGACGGCGCCGTTTGTGTGCTTGATTCCAACCAGGGCGTCGAGCCACAGACCGAAACCGTCTGGCGCCAGGGTGACAAGTATCACGTTCCGCGCATCGTCTTCTGCAACAAGATGGATAAGACCGGCGCAGATTTCTACAAGTGTCTCGCGGACATCGTTGACCGTCTCGGCGCGCGCCCGATTGCGATCCAGCTTCCGATCGGCTCCGAGAGCAACTTCAAGGGCATGATCGACCTCGTTCGCATGCAGGCGCTGGTCTATAATCAGGACGCGCTTGGCTCGATGTACGATGTCGAGGCGATTCCTGCCGATCTCGCCGACAAGGCGAAAGAATATCGCGAGAAGCTGGTTGAGGCCGCCGTCGAACTCGACGACGACGCGCTTGCTGCTTTTCTCGACGGTAAGGAGCCGGACGAAGCGACGCTGAAGAGGCTGATCCGCAAAGCCGTCATTACCGGTGCCTTCTATCCCGTCCTTTGCGGCACTGCGTTCAAGAACAAGGGCGTGCAGCCGCTGCTCGACGCCGTGGTTGCCTATCTGCCGTCGCCGCTCGACGTGCCTGCGATCAAGGGCGTCGACGAGAGTGGCAATGAAGTTCTGCGCCACGCGGACGACAAGGAGCCGATGTCGCTTCTCGCGTTCAAGATCATGGACGACCCGTTTGTCGGCACCATTACCTTCTGCCGCATCTACTCGGGCGTTCTGCAGAGCGGCACCGGCGTCGTGAACTCGACCCGCGAGAAGAAAGAGCGTATCGGCCGCATGCTGCTGATGCATGCGAACAACCGCGAAGACATCAAGGAAGCCTATGCCGGCGACATCGTCGCGCTGGCCGGCCTCAAGGAAGCCCGCACCGGCGACACGCTGTGCGACCTGGATCATCCGGTGATCCTTGAAAAGATGGAATTCCCCGAGCCGGTCATTGAGATCGCGATCGAGCCGAAGTCGAAGGCCGACCAGGAGAAGCTCGGCGTCGCGCTGGCGAAGCTGGCGGCGGAAGATCCGTCATTCCGCGTGTCGACCGATCACGAGTCCGGCCAGACCATTCTCAAGGGCATGGGCGAACTTCACCTCGACATCAAGGTCGACATCCTGCGTCGTACCTACAAGGTCGACGCCAACATCGGCGCGCCGCAAGTGGCGTTCCGCGAGAAGATCACCAAGTCGGCGGAAGTCGACTACACTCACAAGAAGCAGACCGGCGGCACGGGCCAGTTCGCCCGCGTGAAGTTCATCGTCGAGCCGACGGAGCCGGGCGCCGGCTTCCAGTTCGAATCGAAGATCGTTGGCGGCGCGGTGCCGAAGGAATACATCCCCGGCGTCGAAAAAGGCCTCAACAGCGTGATGACCTCGGGCGTGGTCGCCGGCTTCCCGGTGGTCGACGTCAAGGTGACGTTGATCGACGGTGCCTACCACGACGTCGACTCGTCGGCGCTGGCCTTCGAAATCGCATCCCGTGCAGCCTTCCGCGACGCGCTGCAGAAGGGCAAGTCGGTCCTCCTCGAGCCGATCATGAAGGTCGAGGTGGTGACGCCTGAGGACTACACCGGGTCGGTGATCGGCGATCTTAATTCTCGCCGTGGCCAGATCCAGGGTCAGGACATGCGCGGCAACGCCAACGTGATCAATGCGATGGTGCCGCTGATGAACATGTTCGGTTACGTGAACAACCTGCGCTCGATGAGCCAGGGTCGCGCGACCTTCACAATGCAATTCGATCACTACGCTGAAGCACCGGCCAACGTATCGGCTGAAGTCCAGAAGAAGTTTGCCTGATTGTCTTTGGTGAAAGCCAAAGTCTGAACGGAGAGTGTCATGGCTAAAGAGAAATTTGAACGTAAGAAACCTCACTGCAACATCGGCACCATCGGTCACGTCGACCATGGCAAGACGTCGCTGACTGCGGCGATTACGAAGGTTCTGGCCGAGGCTGGTGGCGCGACGTTCACGGCTTACGATCAGATCGACAAGGCGCCGGAAGAAAAGGCTCGCGGCATCACGATCTCGACCTCGCATGTCGAGTACGAGACGGCGAATCGCCACTACGCTCACGTCGATTGCCCCGGTCACGCCGACTACGTGAAGAACATGATCACCGGTGCTGCGCAGATGGACGGCGCGATTCTGGTCGTGTCGGCTGCCGACGGCCCGATGCCGCAGACCCGTGAGCACATCCTGCTCGCCCGCCAGGTCGGCGTGCCAGCGATCGTCGTGTTCCTCAACAAGTGCGACATGGTCGACGATCCGGAGCTTCTTGAGCTCGTTGAGCTCGAAGTTCGCGAGCTGCTCTCGAAGTACAACTTCCCGGGCGACAAGATTCCGATCATCAAGGGCTCGGCTCTCGCTGCGCTTGAGAATTCCGACGAGAAGCTTGGCCGCGATGCGGTCCTCGAGCTCATGAAGAACGTCGACGAATACATCCCGCAGCCGGAGCGCCCGGTCGACCAGCCGTTCCTGATGCCGGTCGAGGACGTGTTTTCGATCTCGGGCCGCGGCACCGTCGTCACGGGCCGTGTCGAGCGCGGTATCGTCAAGGTCGGCGAGGAAATCGAGATCGTTGGCCTCAAGCCGACCCAGAAGACCACCGTCACCGGCGTCGAAATGTTCCGCAAACTGCTCGACCAGGGTCAGGCGGGCGACAACATCGGCGCGCTGCTGCGCGGCACCAAGCGCGAGGAAGTCGAGCGCGGTCAGGTGCTGTGCAAGCCGGGTTCGGTCAAGCCGCACACCAAGTTCAAGGCCGAGGCCTACATCCTCACCAAGGAAGAGGGCGGCCGTCACACCCCGTTCTTCACCAACTATCGTCCGCAGTTCTACTTCCGCACGACCGACGTGACGGGTGTGGTTCACCTGCCGGAAGGTACCGAGATGGTGATGCCGGGCGACAACATCGCGATGGAAGTGCACCTGATCGTGCCGATCGCGATGGAAGAGAAGCTTCGCTTCGCGATCCGCGAAGGCGGCCGCACCGTTGGTGCAGGCGTCGTTGCGAGCATCATCGAGTAAGAAACGATCCGTCGTCATGCCCGACCGGAAGGTCGGGCATTCACGACCTCTTTGAATACCGACGTGGATGACCGGACTGACCGGTTGTGACGGGCAAGAAAGAAACGGCAATGAACGGCCAGAATATCCGCATACGTCTCAAGGCGTTCGACCATCGGGTTCTCGATACGTCGACCCGCGAGATCGTAAACACGGCAAAACGTACCGGTGCTCAGGTTCGCGGACCGATTCCGCTGCCGACCCGCATCGAGAAGTTCACCGTGAACCGTTCGCCTCACGTCGATAAGAAAAGCCGCGAGCAGTTCGAGATGCGCACCCACAAGCGCCTCCTCGATATCGTCGATCCGACACCGCAGACGGTCGATGCTCTGATGAAGCTCGACCTCGCCGCTGGCGTCGATGTCGAGATCAAGCTCTGAAACTTGTACGTTAGTCCGCCTGTCGGACAGAAAGAATAGGAAGCACGCCGATGCGCTCCGGAGTGATCGCACAAAAGGTCGGGATGACGCGGGTCTTTACTGAGGCCGGCGAACATATTCCTGTGACCGTGCTGAAGCTGGGCAACTGTCAGGTTGTCGGCCACCGCACCAAGGACAAGAACGGCTATACCGCGCTGCAGCTCGGTTCGGGCGCTCGCAAGTCCGTTTACATGCCGAAGGCTGAACGCGGGCAGTTCGCGGTCGCCAAGGTCGAACCCAAGCGCAAGGTCGCCGAGTTCCGCGTCTCCGAGGATTCGGTAATCCCGGTCGGCGCCGAGATTCAGGCCGATCACTTCGTTGTCGGCCAGTTCGTCGATGTCACCGGCACCTCGGTCGGTAAGGGCTTCGCGGGCGGCATGAAGCGCTGGAATTTCGGCGGTCTGCGCGCCACCCACGGCGTGTCGATCTCTCACCGCTCGATCGGCTCGACCGGCGGCCGTCAGGACCCCGGCAAGACTTTCAAGAACAAGAAGATGCCCGGTCACATGGGTGTCGATCGTATCACCACGCTGAACCTGCGCGTGGTCCAGACCGATGTCGAGCGCGGCCTGCTGCTCGTTGAGGGTGCCGTTCCTGGTTCGAAGGGTGGCTGGATCACCGTGCGCGATGCTGTGAAGAAGCCGCTTCCGAAGGAAGCTGTGAAGCCGGGCAAGTTCAAGCTCACCGACGGCGGCGACAAGGCTGCGCCTGCCGCAGAAGCGACTGCCGGGGAGGGCGCGTGATGGAGCTGAACGTCACAACTCTTGAGGGCAAGGCCGCCGGTTCGGTGAACCTGTCGGACGAGATCTTCGGTCTCGAGCCGCGCAAGGACATCATCCAACGTGTTATCAATTGGCAGCTCGCCAAGCGTCAGGCCGGCACCCACAAGACCAAGGGTCGCGCCGAAGTCTGGCGCACCGGCAAGAAGATGTACAAGCAGAAGGGCACCGGCGGTGCTCGTCACGGGTCGGCTCGCGTGCCGCAGTTCCGTGGCGGCGGCCGCGCGTTCGGTCCCGTCGTGCGCAGCCATGCGCATGACCTGCCGAAGAAGGTTCGTGCCCTCGGCCTGCGCCACGCCCTGTCAGCGAAGGCGAAGGACGGCGGCCTCGTCGTGATCGACAACGCCGAGCTAAAGGACGCCAAGACCAAGGCGCTGATTGCGCACTTCTCGGGCCTCGGCCTGACCAGCGCGCTGATCATCGACGGCGCCGAAGTGAACAACGGCTTTGCACAGGCTGCCCGCAACATTCCGCACATCGACGTGCTGCCGATCCAGGGCATCAACGTCTATGACATCCTGCGCCGTCAGAAGCTGGTGCTGACGAAGGCCGCGGTGGACGCGTTGGAGGCGCGCTTCAAATGAGCACTCAGGACTCGCGCCATTACGACATCATCGTCGCTCCGGTGATCACCGAGAAGGCGACGGCTGCGTCCGAGCACAACAAGGTTGTGTTCAAGGTTGCCGCGAAGGCGACCAAGCCGCAGATCAAGGAGGCGGTTGAGAAGCTGTTCGACGTCAAGGTGAAGGGCGTCAATACGCTGGTCCGCAAGGGCAAGACCAAGGTCTTCCGCGGCCAGTTCGGCTCTCAGTCGGATACCAAGCGCGCTGTTGTGACCCTCGAAGAGGGCCATCGCATCGACGTGACCACCGGACTGTAAGGTTTACGACGATGGCATTGAAAACATTCAACCCCACGACGCCCGGCCAGCGCCAATTGGTGATGGTCGACCGTTCGGTGCTCTACAAGGGCAAGCCGGTCAAGGTGCTCACCGAGGGTAAGCATTCGAACGGTGGCCGTGGCAACACCGGCCGTATCACCGTACGTTTCCGTGGCGGTGGTCACAAGAAGACCTATCGCCTGGTCGACTTCAAGCGCACCAAGGTCGATGTCGCCGCCACCGTGGAACGGCTCGAATATGATCCGAACCGCACTGCGTTCATCGCGCTGATCAAGTACGCCGACGGCGAGCAGTCCTACATTCTGGCACCGCAGCGCCTGGCCGTGGGCGACACCGTGATCGCCGGCAACTATGTCGACGTGAAGCCGGGCAACGTTATGCCGATGGGCAACATGCCGGTTGGCACGATCGTCCACAACGTCGAGATGAAGATCGGCAAGGGCGGCCAGATGGCGCGTTCGGCGGGCACCTACGCTCAGATCGTCGGCCGTGACCACGACTACGTCATCGTGCGCCTGAACTCGGGCGAGCAGCGCATGGTCCATGGCCGCTGCACCGCGACCATCGGCGCGGTGTCGAACCCGGATCACATGAACACCTCGATCGGCAAGGCCGGCCGCAAGCGTTGGATGGGCCGTCGCCCGCACAACCGCGGCGTCGTCATGAACCCGATCGACCACCCGCACGGCGGCGGCGAAGGCCGCACCTCGGGTGGCCGCCACCCGGTTACTCCGTGGGGCAAGCCGACCAAGGGCAAGAAAACCCGCACGAACAAGTCGACCAACAAGTTCATTCTCATCAGCCGCCACAAGCGGAAGAAGAAGTAAGGATCGCCGGACATGGTACGTTCAGTCTGGAAAGGCCCGTTCGTTGAAGGCTCTCTGCTCAAGAAGGCAGATGTCGCACGTGCGTCCGGCCGTCACGACGTCATCAAGATCTGGAGCCGTCGCTCGACGATCCTGCCGCAGTTCGTGGGTCTGACCTTCGGCGTTTACAACGGCCAGAAACACGTTCCGGTCGCCGTGAACGAGGAAATGGTCGGCCACAAGTTCGGCGAGTTCTCGCCGACCCGCACTTTCCATGGCCATTCGGGCGATAAGAAAGCCAAGAAGGCTTGAGGACTAAGTCATGAGCAAACCAAAGCGCGAACGCGTTCTCCCGGACAATGAAGCCAAGGCGGTCGCCCGCATGCTTCGTGTCAGCCCGCAGAAGCTCAACCTTGTTGCGCAGTTGATCCGCGGCAAGAAGGCTGCTTCCGCGCTCGCCGACCTGCAGTTCTCGCGCAAGCGGATCGCCGGCGACGTCAAGAAGTGTCTGGAATCGGCGATCGCCAACGCCGAGAACAACCACGACCTCGATGTCGACGCGCTGGTCGTCGCCGAGGCGCATGTCGGCAACGGCATCGTCATGAAGCGTTTTGCACCGCGCGGCCGTGGCCGTTCGGGCCGTGTATTCAAACCATTTTCGCAACTGACGATCGTTGTTCGTCAGGTCGAAGCCGAGGCGAGCGCCTAAGGGCGCGGGAGAAAACGATGGGTCAAAAGATCAATCCAATCGGGCTGCGTCTGGGCATCAACCGGACCTGGGATTCCCGTTGGTTCGCCGGCAAGGGCGAATACGCAAAGCTCCTCCACGAGGACGTGCGGATTCGCGAAGTGCTGATGAAGGAACTGAAGCAGGCGGCCGTGGCGCGCATCGTGATCGAGCGCCCGCACAAGAAGTGCCGCGTTTCGGTTTACTCAGCGCGTCCCGGTGTGGTGATCGGCAAGAAAGGCGCCGACATCGACAAGCTGAAGAAGAAGGTTGCGGAAATCACTCAGTCCGACGTCGTCATTAACATCGTTGAGATCCGCAAGCCGGAACTCGACGCGACGCTGGTGGCCGAGTCGATTGCCCAGCAGCTCGAGCGCCGCGTGGCGTTCCGCCGGGCGATGAAGCGTGCAGTTCAGTCGGCGATGCGCCTCGGCGCCCAGGGCATTCGCATCAACTGCTCGGGCCGTCTCGGCGGCGCGGAAATCGCGCGCATGGAATGGTACCGTGAAGGCCGCGTGCCGCTGCACACGCTGCGCGCGGACGTCGATTACGGCGTGGCAACCGCGTTCACCACGTTCGGCACCTGCGGCGTGAAGGTCTGGCTCTTCAAGGGCGAGATTCTCGAGCACGATCCGATGGCACAGGACAAGCGCCTGAACGACACCAGCGGCGGTGACAGCCGTTCGCGTCGCGACGCTGCTTGATCGCATTAAGAAGAAGGTTTGAGGGCGTAAAGCCATGATGCAACCCAAGAAGACGAAGTTCCGCAAGGCGCACAAGGGCCGTATCCACGGCGTCGCCTCGTCGGGCGCGACGTTGTCCTTCGGCCAGTTTGGTCTGAAGGCGATGGCGCCGGAGCGCATCACTGCGCGCCAGATCGAAGCCGCCCGCCGCGCGCTGACCCGTCACATGAAGCGTGTCGGTCGCGTGTGGATCCGGGTGTTCCCCGATCTTCCGGTGTCGAAGAAGCCTGCTGAAGTCCGCATGGGCTCGGGCAAGGGCGCACCGGAATTGTGGGTGGCGCGGGTGAAGCCCGGCCGTATCCTGTTCGAGATCGACGGTGTGAACGACCAGATTGCGCGTGAGGCGCTGTCGCTCGCTGCCGCCAAACTTCCGATCAAGACGCGCTTCGTTGCGCGCATCGCGGAGTAACGAGATGGCACACAAAGCAGAAGACGTCCGTGCGATGAGCGCCGACCAGATGGAGGATGCGATCCTCAATCTGAAGAAGGAGCGGTTCAACCTGCGCTTCCAGCGGGCAACCGGCCAGCTCGAGAACACCTCGCGCCTGCGCGAAGCTCGCCGCGAGATTGCACGCATCAAGACCATCGCTGCGCAGAAACGCGCCGCGGACAGCAAGAAGAAGTAAGGGGCGAGCCAGATGCCGAAGCGTACTCTCCAGGGCGTCGTCGTCAGCGACAAGCAGGACAAGACCGTTGTCGTGCGCGTCGATCGCCGCTTCACCCACCCGATCTACAAGAAGACCATTCGCCGGTCCAAGAACTACCATGCGCACGATGAGAACAATCAGTTCAAGGCGGGCGACACGGTCTGGATCGAAGAGAGCAAGCCGCTCTCGAAGTTGAAGCGCTGGACTGTTGTCCGGGGTGAAGAGAAGAAAACCGCTTGAGGGACGTCCGGCATCTGCCGGATGGCTTTCGGGCAAACCATTTGAAATAGGCACGAAAACCGATTTCGGGATCGTGCTGTTAAGCGCTCCAGCGCATAGAAAGAGGACGAGGTGCATCAATGATTCAGATGCAGACCAACCTCGACGTGGCCGATAATTCCGGCGCGCGCCGTGTCATGTGCATCAAGGTGCTTGGAGGCTCCAAGCGTCGCTATGCCACCGTTGGCGACATCATTGTCGTGTCCATCAAGGAAGCCATTCCGCGTGGAAAGGTGAAGAAGGGCGACGTGATGAAGGCCGTAGTCGTGCGTGTTGCGAAGGATATTCGCCGCGCCGACGGTTCGGTGATCCGTTTCGACCGCAACGCCGCCGTGCTGGTGAATAACCAGTCCGAGCCGGTCGGCACCCGTATCTTCGGGCCCGTGCCGCGCGAGCTGCGCGCCAAGAACCACATGAAGATCATCTCGCTTGCGCCGGAGGTGCTGTAATGGCCGCCAAGATCCGCAAGGGCGACAAGGTTGTCGTTCTCACCGGTCGTGACAAGGGGCGCACCGGCGAAGTCGTCGAAGTGCGTCCGAGCGCCAACAAGGCGCTGGTTCGTGGCGTCAATCTGGTGAAGCGCCATCAGAAGCAGACGCAGTCGCAGGAAGGCGGCATCATCTCCAAGGAGAGCCCGATCCACCTGTCGAACATCGCGCTCGTCGGCAAGGACGGCAAGCCGACCCGCGTCGGTTTCAAGATTCAGAAAGATGGCACCAAGGTGCGCATCGCCAAGAGCTCGGGAGCTGAGATCGATGGCTGAGAATGCTTATATTCCGCGGCTGCGCACGGTGTATGACCGCGACATCCGCAGCAAGCTGACCGAGCAGTTCGGCCTCGCCAACGCAATGCAGGTGCCGCGCCTGGAGAAGGTCGTGCTCAATATGGGTATCGGCGAAGCTGTGAATGACCGCAAGAAGGTCGAGCTGGCGGCGAACGATCTCGGATTAATCGCCGGCCAGAAGCCGATCGTGACCCATTCGCGCAAGGCCATCGCGACCTTCAAGCTGCGCGAAGGTCAGGCCATCGGCGCCAAGGTCACGCTGCGCAAGGCGAAGATGTACGAGTTCATCGACCGCCTCATCAACGTGGCTCTGCCGCGCGTGCGCGACTTCCGCGGCCTCAACCCCAAGAGCTTCGACGGTCGCGGCAATTATTCGCTCGGTTTGAAAGAGCACATCGTGTTCCCGGAAATCGACTATGACAAGTCGGGCGAGACCTGGGGCATGGACATCACGGTTTGCACCACCGCCGCCAACGACGAGCAGGCGAGGGCATTGTTGACCGCATTCAATTTCCCGTTCCGGCAGTGAGACGCTGAGCCAGGCGTTTCAGACGCGGAAAGGTATGGAGACTATCGAATGGCTAAGAAGAGTTCGATCGAGAAGAATAACCGGCGTCAGAAGATGACGAAGAATGCCGCAGCCAAGCGCGCGCGGCTGAAGGCGATCATCTCGGACAAGAAGAAGCCGATGGAAGAGCGCTTCGCCGCAACCATCAAGCTCGCCGAAATGCCGCGCAATTCGTCGGCAACGCGCGTTCACAACCGCTGCGAGATCAGCGGGCGGCCTCACGCGGTCTATCGCAAGACCAAGATGAGCCGTATCGCAATCCGTGATTTCGGTTCCCGGGGCCTGATCCCGGGTCTCGTCAAGTCCAGCTGGTAAGGAGGAGCGCATGTCAACGCACGATCCGATCAGCGATCTCATCACCCGCATCCGCAACGCGCAGATGCGCGCCAAGTCCAAGGTTTCGACCCCGGGCTCGAAGATGCGCGCCAACGTGCTCGAAGTGCTCAAGAGCGAAGGCTACATCCGTGGCTACGCCAGCGTCGAGCACAAGAGCGGCCACAACGAGCTTGAAATCGAGCTGAAGTATTTTGATGGCGAGCCGGTCATCAAGGAGATCGAGCGCGTGTCGAAGCCGGGCCGCCGGGTTTACGCGTCGGTGAAGAACCTGCCGCGTGTCCGCAACGGTCTTGGCATTTCGGTGCTGTCGACCCCGAAGGGAATCATGGCTGACCACGCCGCGCGTGACGCGAACGTGGGCGGCGAAATTCTCTTCACGGTATTCTGAGGAAGGACGAACCATGTCACGCGTAGGCAAACGGCCCGTCGCGATCGCCTCGGGCGTCACCGCGAATGTCGAGGGTCAGACCGTCAAAATGAAGGGCCCGAAGGGCGCCCTGCAGTTCACCGTGCACGACGACGTGTCGGTGGAATTGAAGGACAATGTAATCCGCGTTGCGCCGCGCTTCGAGACCAAGCGCGCGCAGTCACTGTACGGCACCGCGCGTGCCCAGATCGCGAACCTTGTCGAGGGCGTCACCAAGGGTTTCGAGAAGAAACTGGAAATCACTGGCGTCGGCTACCGCGCGGCTTTGCAGGGCAAGAATCTGCAGCTCTCGCTCGGCTACAGCCACGATGTGGTTTACCCGATCCCTGATGGCATCACGATCACGGTGCCGAAGCCGACGGAAATCACCATCGCCGGCAACGACAGCCAGCGCGTCGGTCAGGTTGCCGCCGAAATCCGCGGCTATCGTCCGCCAGAGCCGTACAAGGGCAAGGGCGTGAAGTACGCCAATGAATTCATCTTCCGCAAGGAAGGCAAGAAGAAGTAACGGAGCCGGTCATGTCGAAACTCAAGGTCACGAATGCCCGGCGCAAGCAGCGCGTGCGCAACTCCCTGCGCCGCTCCGCTGGCGGCCGCCCGCGCCTCTCGGTGTTCCGTTCCTCGAAGCACATCTATGCCCAGGTCATCGACGACCAGAAGGGCGAGACGCTCGCGTCTGCCTCGTCGCTGGAAAAGACGATGCGCGAGAGCGGCAAGACCGGCGCCGACATCGATGCGGCGAAGGCTGTTGGCAAGCTCCTCGCGGAGCGCGCTGTGAAGAACGGTGTCAAGGAAGTCATTTTCGATCGTGGTGGCTATCTCTACCACGGTCGCGTCAAGGCTCTGGCGGATGCGGCGCGCGAAAGCGGGCTGAGCTTCTAATTTCGGATTTAAGGAACAGAGGCTCTAGCCTCTCAAGGATTGGACAGAACAATGGCAGCTGAACGCGAACGCGGTAACCGCGAACGGGGCGGTCGGGATCGGGAAGAGCGCGACAGCGAGTTCGTGGACAAGCTCGTCCACATCAATCGCGTCGCCAAGGTGGTGAAGGGCGGCAAGCGCTTTGGCTTCGCAGCGCTCGTCGTCATCGGCGACCAGAAGGGCCGCGTTGGCTTCGGCCACGGCAAGGCGCGCGAAGTGCCGGAAGCGATCCGCAAGGCGACCGACTCGGCCAAGCGTAATCTGACCCGCGTTGCACTGCGCGAGGGCCGCACGCTGCATCACGACATCGCCGGCCGCCACGGCGCCGGCCGCGTCTATCTGCGCGCTGCGCCTGCCGGTACTGGCATCATCGCTGGCGGCCCGATGCGCGCCGTGTTCGAGACGCTCGGCATCCAGGACGTCGTCGCCAAGTCGGTCGGCTCGTCGAACCCCTATAACATGGTTCGCGCTACCTTCGACGCGCTGAAGCATCAGGATTCGCCGCGCTCGGTGGCCAACCGCCGCAACATCAAGGTTTCCGCGCTTCAGGCGCGCCGTGTCGGCGGCGATGCCGAGGCGGCTGCGGACTAACCGGACGCTGATTGGAGTTTAAAACAATGGCCAAGGCCGCAAAAACCATCAAGGTCGAACAGACCGGCAGCGCGATCCGCCGTCAAAAAGCACAGCGCGAGACCCTGATCGGTCTGCGTCTCAACAAGATCGGCCGTGTCTCGGAATTGCAGGACACGCCTGCCGTGCGCGGTATGATCGCGAAGGTTCAGCACCTCGTTCGCGTCGTCGACGAGAAGTAAGGAACAAGACAATGAAGCTCAATGAGATCGCCGACAACGAAGGCTCGCGCAAGAAGCGCATGCGCGTCGGTCGTGGCATTGGCTCCGGCAAAGGCAAGCAATCCGGCCGCGGCGGCAAGGGCCAGACTGCGCGTTCGGGCGTGCGCATCAAGGGCTTTGAAGGCGGCCAGATGCCGCTGCATCGCCGCCTGCCGAAGCGCGGGTTCAACAACATCTTCCGGATCGAACTGTCGGAAGTGAACCTGGACCGTCTGCAGGAAGCCATCGACGCCAAGAAGATCGATGCCAAGGGTACCATTAATGCTGAGTCACTGGTGAAGTCCGGCGTGCTGCGCCGTGCCAAGGGCGGCGTTCGCTTGCTCGGCCGTGGCGAACTGAAGTCCAAGATCACCGTCGAAGTCCATGGCGCCACCAAATCGGCGATCGAGGCAGTTGAAAAGGCCGGCGGTTCGGTGAAGATTCTTGCTCCGGCGAAGGATGAGGCTGCCCAGAAGGCTGCTGCCAAGAAGGGTAAGAAGGCGTCCTGAAGAATTGTGCCCGGCATTGCGCCGGGCATTTGCGTTGCTACCTCTTGACTGACCTCAAGACGGCGATGGCGGGCGGAAGCCGGTCATGAAGTGAAAGGACCGATACTCAATGGTCTCCGCAGCGGAACAGCTCGCAGCCAATCTCAATTTCTCCTCGTTTGCAAAAGCCGACGAACTCAAGAAGCGCATCTGGTTTACGCTGGGTGCGCTCGTTGTTTATCGGTTGGGCACTTACATTCCGCTGCCCGGCATCGATCCCAACGTCTGGAATCAGGTGTTCAAGTCGCAGGCTGGTGGCATCCTCGGCGTGTTCAACATGTTCTCCGGCGGTGGCATTGACCGCATGGCGGTATTCGCGCTGAACATCATGCCCTACATCTCGGCTTCGATCATCATCCAGCTTCTGCAGACGGTGTCGCCGCAACTTGAAGCGCTGAAGAAGGAAGGCGAGGCAGGCCGCAAGATCATCAATCAGTACACGCGCTATCTGACCGTGGTGCTGGCTGCATTCCAGGCCTACGGCATCGCGATCGGTCTGCAGGGTGCGGGTAATGTCGTGTCGCACCCCGGCTATTTCTTCCTGCTCTCGACGGCGGTGACGCTGACGGGCGGCACCATGTTCCTGATGTGGCTTGGCGAGCAGGTCACTTCGCGCGGCATCGGCAACGGTATCTCGCTGATCATTATGGCGGGCATTGTCGCCGAACTGCCGTCGGCGATTGCCAATACCCTTGAACTGGGCCGTCAGGGCGCGCTGTCGACATTCGTGATTCTCGCGATCCTGATCATGGCGGTGGTTGTGATCGCGGTGATCGTGTTTGTTGAACGTGCGCAGCGCCGCCTCCTGATCCAGTATCCGAAGCGTCAGGTCGGCAACCGGATGTTCGAGGGCCAGTCCTCGCATCTGCCGCTCAAGCTCAACACCTCGGGCGTGATTCCGCCGATCTTTGCGTCGTCGCTGCTGCTGCTGCCAACCACGATCGCCAGCTTCAACGCCGGCAAGGGTCCGGAATGGTTTCAGTGGCTTAACACGCAGCTCGGTCACGGCCGACCGCTGTTCCTGTTGCTGTATCTGGCGCTGATCGTCTTCTTTACGTTCTTCTACACGGCCATCGTGTTCAATCCGACCGAGACGGCCGACAATCTGAAGAAGCACGGTGGTTTTATTCCTGGCATTCGTCCGGGCGAACGCACGGCAGAATATATCGATTACGTTCTGTCCCGCATCACGGTGGTCGGCGCGATCTACCTTGCCGCCGTCTGTCTCGTCCCGGAAATTCTGATCTCGTATGCGTCGGTGCCATTCTATCTTGGCGGCACCTCGCTTCTGATTGTCGTCAGCGTGACGATGGATACGGTTGCGCAGGTACAAGGCTACATGCTGGCTCATCAGTATGAAGGTCTGATCCGGAAATCGAAGCTGAGGGGCCGCCGTAAATGAGACTCATCCTTCTCGGGCCGCCGGGGGCGGGCAAGGGAACACAGGCACAACGACTGGTTCAAAAACACGGTATCGTTCAACTCTCCACTGGAGACATGCTGCGCGCCGCCGTTGCCGCCCAGACCCCGACGGGTTTGATTGCGAAAGACATCATGGCGAATGGCGGACTGGTCCCCGACGAGGTGGTGGTGAGCATCATTGCCGACCGGATCGAGCAGGATGACGCCAAGAACGGATTCATTCTCGACGGTTTCCCGCGCACGGTGCCGCAGGCGGAAGCACTCGACGCTCTCCTGAAGAAGAAGAAGCTCAAGCTCGATGCCGTTATCGAGTTGCGCGTCAACGAGAGCGCGCTGCTGGCACGCGTTGAGAAGCGCGTCGTCGAGATGCTGGAGCGAGGCGAGAATGTCCGCGCCGACGATACGCCTGAAGTATTGTCGAAGCGGCTTTCGAACTATCGGGAGCAGACCGAGCCGCTGGTCGATCACTATTCCGACAGGCGCAAGCTCATCACCATTGATGGCATGATGCCGATCGAGGAGGTGACGGCCGAGATCGAGCGCGTGCTCGCGGCGGTCGCCAAAGCCGACGAAACTGCTCAGGCCGCGAAGCGGAAGGTTGCGGCCAAGCGGGCGGCAGGCCCATCCAAGGCTCGCAAGGCCGCAAAGTCGGCCAAGCCTGTCGCCAAGAGGGCAGCAGCCAAGAAGGCCAAATCCAAGTCGAAGCCGAAGCGGGCGGTCAAAAAGGCGGCGAAGAAGACCGTCAAGAAAGTGGCCAAGAAGGTATCTAAATCCTCCTCCGCGACCCGTGGAGGGGGCAAGAAGAAGGCAGCCAAGGCCGCCGGGAACCGGACTGGTCGAGCCGCCAAGGTGGCAGCCGGACGGGGCCGGAAGGCGGCGAAAAAGGTGGCCAAACGCCGTTCCAAGCCCGCCAAACGGTTGACGAAACGGCGGTGAATCCTTTAATACCCAGCATCCAGTCGGATAGGTTTCAGACGATGCCGGGCCCAAAATCGGAAAAGGGCAGGGCGTCGTGTTTGCTTTTGGGAATTCGGTTGCCCGAATCCAGATAGCCAGCAGGCGCCCCGACTAAATAAGAAAGCAGCCGCCCGTGGGTGGCGACAGGAGTGAAGACCGTGGCCCGTATTGCAGGCGTCAATATCCCGACCAACAAGCGCGTCATCATCGCGCTTCAGTATATCCATGGCATCGGCCAGAAGAACGCCGCCACGATCATGGAGCAGCTCAAGATTCCGCTCGATCGCCGTGTGTCGCAGCTGACCGACCAGGAAGTTCTGCAGATTCGCGAAATGATCGACCGCGACTATCTCGTCGAGGGCGACCTTCGCCGTGAAGTCGGCATGAACATCAAGCGTCTGATGGACCTCGGCTGCTACCGCGGCCTGCGTCATCGCCGTGGCCTGCCAGTGCGCGGTCAGCGCACGCATACCAACGCCCGCACCCGCAAGGGGCCGGCGAAGGCGATCGCCGGCAAAAAGAAGTAAGCAAACGAATTTGCGGCGTGAGGCTGTCGCGTCTCGCGCCGTTCGGTGTAGCCGCTGGCATTACGGCGGCGTTGAGATCTTGAAAAGGAACTGAAATGGCTAAAGAAGCTGGGCGCGTTCGCCGTCGTGAGCGCAAGAACATTGCCTCTGGCATCGCGCATGTGAACTCCTCGTTCAACAATACCACGATCACCATCACCGACGCTCAGGGCAACACCATTGCCTGGTCGTCAGCCGGCACGATGGGTTTCAAGGGGTCGCGCAAGTCGACCCCATATGCGGCGCAGGTTGCCGCGGAGGACGTTTCCAAGAAGGCGCAGGAGCACGGCATGCGCACGCTCGAAGTCGAGGTTGCAGGTCCGGGTTCAGGCCGTGAGTCGGCGCTGCGTGCACTGCAGGCCGCGGGCTTCACCGTCACCTCGATCCGCGATGTGACGACCATCCCGCACAATGGTTGCCGGCCGCGCAAGCGCCGCCGCGTCTGATTTTATTTTACCGGTCGCGGGCGAGTCGTCCGCCGCCGTCTTGAATTGATGCCGCGCGGAATAAGCCGCGCTCTCCAACGCCGAGGTTCGAGCCTCGGAATGTCAGGGGTGAAAACGTGACGATCCAGAAAAATTGGCAAGAACTTATCCGCCCGAACAAACTCCAGGTCACGCCGGGCGCCGACGCGACCCGCTTCGCCACGGTGGTGGCCGAGCCGCTGGAGCGTGGCTTCGGCCAGACGCTCGGCAACGCGCTGCGCCGTGTGCTGCTGTCCTCGCTGCAGGGTGCGGCGGTACAGTCGGTTCACATCGACGGCGTGCTGCACGAGTTTTCCTCGATCGCTGGTGTGCGCGAAGACGTTACGGACATCGTGCTCAACATCAAGGACATCTCGGTCAAGATGCAGGGCGAAGGCCCGAAGCGCATGGTGATCAAGAAGCAAGGCCCGGGCGTCGTCACCGCCGGCGACATCCAGACCGTGGGCGACGTTGTTGTCCTCAACCCCGAACTTCAGCTTTGTACGCTGGACGATGGCGCTGAAATCCGCATGGAGTTCACCATCAACACCGGCAAGGGCTACGTCGCCGCCGACCGCAACCGTCCGGAAGACGCGCCGATCGGCCTGATCCCGGTCGACAGCCTGTTCTCGCCGGTTCGCAAGGTGTCCTACAAGGTCGAGAACACCCGCGAGGGCCAGATCCTCGATTATGACAAGCTGACGCTGACCATCGAGACCAACGGCGCGATTTCGCCGGAGGACGCGCTCGCCTATTCCGCGCGCATCCTGCAGGACCAGCTCAACGTGTTCGTCAACTTCGAAGAGCCGCGCAAGGAAGTGGTGCAGGAGATCATTCCGGATCTCGCCTTCAACCCGGCCTTCCTCAAGAAGGTGGACGAGCTCGAACTGTCGGTTCGTTCGGCCAACTGCCTGAAGAACGACAACATCGTCTACATCGGCGACCTCGTGCAGAAGTCGGAAGCGGAAATGCTCCGCACCCCGAACTTCGGCCGCAAGTCGCTGAACGAGATCAAGGAAGTGCTGGCCCAGATGGGTCTGCATCTCGGCATGGAAGTGCCCGGCTGGCCGCCGGAGAACATCGACGAGCTGGCCAAGCGTTTCGAAGATCACTACTGAGAACGTCATTCCGGGGCGCGCGTCACACGAACCCGGAATCCGGAAAATTGTCTGCTCGAGATTCCGGATCGTCGCTGACGCGACGTCCGGAATGACGAGATCGCCGGGCGAACGCAGGAAGCCCACCTGAGAAACGCCGACACGCCGTCGGATAGATTGAGGATCAAGATTATGCGTCACGGAAAAGTTCATCGTAAGCTCAACCGCACGGCGGAACACCGCAAGGCGATGTTCGCCAACATGGCGGCGGCGCTCATCAAGCACGAGCAGATCGTCACCACGCTGCCGAAGGCGAAGGAGCTTCGCCCGATCGTCGAGAAGCTTGTCACGCTCGGCAAGAAGGGTGGCCTCGCGCTGCGCCGTCAGGCCATCAGCGAGCTGCGCGACCACGATCAGGTCAAGAAGCTGTTCGACGTGCTGGCTGCTCGCTACAAGGACCGCCAGGGTGGCTACACCCGCATCATCAAGGCCGGCTTCCGCTACGGCGACAACGCACCGATGGCCGTGATCGAGTTCGTCGACCGCGACGTCGATGCCAAGGGTCAGGATTCCGGCCCGGTGCAGGAAAAGGTCGAGCCCGAGGCGGCGTAAAAGCCACCTCGTCATTCTGGACGACGCGAAGCGGCGATCCGGAATCTCGACACCACAATTTCTGGATTTCGGGTTCGTGTGATGCGCGCCCCGGAATGACGACGGGAAAGAATCAGCGGCGCTTCAGCGCCGCTTTTTTTGTGCGCATCGCTATCGACACTTTGTCTGCGAAGGTGGTGGCGATCTACGCAGGCCGCGACCATATCCATGGGAAACCACAGGAGACGCGCATGAAAATCGACCTGTCCGGCACCACGGCTCTCGTCACCGGTTCGACTGGCGGCATCGGTCACGCCATCGCCAAGGGGCTCGCAACAACGGGGGCTGATGTCGTCGTTAATGGCCGGAGCCAGGCCAGGGTCGATCAGGCCATTGCCTCTATCGGCAAGGTTGCACCGTCAGCCAAGGTGCGCGGTGTGGTGGCCGACGTTTCAGCGGCAGAGGGGTGCGCGGCTCTTGTGAAGGCCGTGCCGCAGGTTGACATTCTCATCAACAATGCTGGCATCTTCGAGCCGAAGCCGTTTTTCGATATTCTCGACGAGGATTGGCATCGTTTTTTCGACGTCAACGTGATGTCTGGCATCCGGCTGTCGCGCGCCTATATGCCGGGAATGTTGAAGCGCAACTGGGGACGTATCGTTTTCATCGCGTCCGAATCCGCGATCGTGATTCCGAAAGAGATGATCCATTACGGCATGACCAAGACCGCGCAGCTGTCTGTCTCGCGCGGATTGGCCGAGATGACCAAGGGCACCGCCGTGACGGTGAACTCGGTGATGCCAGGGCCGACGATGTCGGAGGGTGTCGAGACGTTCGTGGCGGATCTCGCGAAGCAGAATGGCCAGTCGGTCGAGACGGCAGCAGCGAATTTCATCAAGGAACACCGGCCGTCGTCGCTGATCCAGCGGTTTGCGACCGTGGACGAGGTCGCCAACATGGTGGTGTATGTGGCGTCGCGCGAAGCCTCCGTCACCAATGGCGCCGCGCTGCGCGCAGAGGGCGGATTAGTGCAAACGATCGTGTGACCGCTCGGGCGCCTACCATCCCTCCAGCACGATCTTGCCGATGGACTTGCCGCTTTCAATGGTGGCGTGGGCGGTCCGCAGATTGGCGGCGGTGATCTTGCCGAACACCTTGTCGAGCGTGGTCTTGATCTCGCCCGCGTCGACCATGTCGGCGACGCGATTCAGTAACACGTGCTGCGCGATCATGTCGGGCGTCTGGAAGGTCGAGCGTGTAAACATCGATTCCCAGCGCAGCGAGCCTGCCTTGAATTTGATCAGAGTGATGTCGAGCGGCGGTGGATCGTCGATCAGCCCGATCACGCCCTGCGGCGCGAGGATATCAGCCATGACCCTGAAGTGCTGGTCGGTTGCGGTCAGCGACGCGATCCAGGCGACCGGCAGAAGGTTCAGCTTCTCGATCTGCTCCTTCATCGACAGCGAATGGTCGACGACATGATGCGCGCCGAGGTCGAGACACCACTGGATCGTTTCCGGCCGGGAGGCCGTGGCGATGACGGTGAGGCCGGTCAGTTTGCGCGCAAGCTGGATCATGATCGAGCCGACACCGCCGGCGCCGCCGACGATGAGCAGCGTACGGTTGTCGGTCTCGCCCTGTGCGATGCCCATCCGGTCGAACATCAATTCCCATGCGGTGATCGAGGTCAGTGGCAGGGCAGCAGCCTCCGCGAATGACAAGGTGCGTGGCTTGCGCCCGACGATGCGTTCATCGACCAGATGGAATTCGGCGTTGGTGCCCTGGCGGACGAGCGAGCCGGCATAGAACACCTCGTCGCCCGGCTGAAACAATGTGACCTCGGAGCCGACCGTATCGACGATACCGGCGGCGTCATAGCCCAGAATTTTGTATTCGCCCGCTGGCGGCACGGCGCGCTTGCGCACTTTCGTATCGATCGGATTGACTGATACGGCCTTGACCGCGACGCGGATGTCGCGTGGGCCGGGTTCGGGCTTCGGCAGGTCGTAGTCGAGCAGGGAGCGCTCGTCCTCGATCGGCAATGGTTGCTGGTATCCGACGACTTTCATGTGCGCCCCCATGGTGATGGATGATCCCATAAGGAGCCGTGGCGACGATATTTGCAAGTACTGTCGAAGATGTGAGATAGTACCACAATTGATACTGTGAGGCTCGCGTGCTGCGGGCTTCAATGGCGTGCGGAAAGGTCTTGATGAAACGCAAAAACGGCCATGGTGAAGCGGGCTGCGCGGTCGAGGTCACGCTCGGGCTGATCGACGGCAAGTGGAAGGGCGTGATCCTGTTTCACTTGCAGGAGCGGCTGCTCCGGTTCGGCGAGTTGCGGCGGAAAATGCCGGGCATTACCCAGCGAATGCTGACCAAGCAGTTGCGGGCGCTGGAGGAGGACGGGCTGATTACCCGCACGGTCTATCCGGAAGTGCCGCCACGGGTCGAATATGCATTGTCATCGACCGGCCAGCGGCTTCGTCCGGTCATCGACGCGCTACGGGCTTGGGGCATCGAGCACAGAGCCCGGCTGGAGGCTGCCAGCGCAGCCTCGCAAAAACCAAAAATCGCCCGCAAACGAGCGGCGTGACAGATTCTCCGGCCCACAGCCCGTGCGGAGCCTCTTTATATCGGTGCCCTTTCACAGCGGAATTCTTGCATGACCTTTTCCCGTTTCCTCGACATGGCCACTCTGTCATTCGCGATCCTTGGCGCTACCTCAGCTTTGGCGCAGGACCGGGTGGTTCCGTCGTCCTTCAGCCAGTTGCGGCTGTCCTATGCGCCGGTCGTGCAGCATGTGCAGCCTGCGGTGGTAAACGTCTATGCTGCCAAGATCGTGCAGAACCGCAACCCGCTTCTGGACGATCCGATTTTCCGCCGCTTCTTCGGCGTACCCGGCGGTCAGCAGGAGCAGATGCAGCGCTCGCTCGGCTCGGGCGTGCTGGTGGATTCATCGGGCCTTGTGGTGACTAACAATCATGTCATCGAGGGTGCGGATCAGGTCAAGGTGTCGTTGTCCGACAAGCGTGAGTTCGAGGCTGAAATCGTCCTGAAGGACAGTCGCACCGACCTTGCGGTACTGCGCCTCAAGGGCACGCACGAGAAATTCCCGACACTTGATCTCGCCAATTCTGATGAGTTGCAGGTGGGTGACGTCGTGCTCGCAATTGGCAACCCGTTCGGCGTCGGTCAGACGGTCACGCACGGAATCATCTCGGCGCTGGCGCGCACGCAGGTCGGTATCACCGATTATCAGTTTTTCATTCAGACCGACGCTGCGATCAATCCCGGAAATTCCGGCGGTGCGCTGGTGGACATGAACGGCAAGCTGGTCGGCCTCAACACTGCGATCTTCTCGCGCTCAGGCGGCTCACAAGGCATCGGCTTTGCGATTCCGGCCAACATGGTACGAGTGGTGGTCGCATCCGCCAAGAGTGGTGGCAAGGCGGTGCGGCGGCCGTGGCTCGGCGCGCGGCTGCAGGCGGTGACGCCTGAAATCGCTGAAACGCTGGGCCTGCCGCGCCCGAGCGGTGCGCTGGTGACGAACATCGCTCCTGATAGTCCGGCCGCGAAGGCGGGCATGAAGGTCTCCGACCTCATTGTGTCGATCGATGGCCAGAGCGTCGATGATCCCAACGGGTTCGACTATCGCTTTGCGACGCGGCCACTCGGCGGTACGGCGGAGATTGGCGTGCGGCGGCAGAATGTGATGATCAAGCTCAAGGTGCCGCTTGAGGTCGCACCCGATACTGGCCGCGATGAAATTGAATTGAAGTCGCGTTCGCCGTTCCAGGGAGCTCGGGTCGCCAATATCTCGCCGGCGCTTGCCGATGAACTGCGGCTGGATTCCAATGTTGAAGGTGTTGTTGTGGTCTCGGTGGGGGAAAATGGGCTGGCGTCGAATGTCGGTTTCCAGAAGGGCGACATCATCACCGCGGTGAACGGCAAGACGATCAGGAAAACCAGCGATCTGGAGCAGGTGACCAGCGAACCTGCGCGACTCTGGCGCATTACCATCATTCGCGGCGGCCAGCGTATCAGCGTCACGCTGGGCGGATAGAGGATTTACTATTGTCGTCGTGTCCGGTCATAGCAGTCGCAGACTGCATAAATTTGTTTGCGGTGCCGGGCATCCACGCCTTTGATATCGATGGCAAGACGTAGATGGCTGGGACAAGCCCGGTCATGACGGGTTGGAAATGGTTGAGCGTCGAAAACAGCTTTCACCGAATCTCTTTGCCGCCGCAGGGCTGGAGCAGGATGCGCCGCGTCCACTGCCGGAGCGGCTGCGCCCGCATGCGCTCACCAATGTCGTGGGGCAGAACCACATTCTCGGCCCCGATGGTGCGCTGACGCGCATGCTGGAAACGCGCACGCTTGGTTCGCTGATCTTCTGGGGGCCGCCAGGTACCGGCAAGACCACGGTGGCGCGGCTATTGGCGGATGCGACCGAACTGCATTTCGAGCAGATTTCGGCAGTCTTTTCCGGAGTCGCTGACTTAAAAAAGGTGTTCGACGCTGCCCGCGCACGCCGCGAAATGGGCAAGGGCACGCTGCTGTTCGTCGACGAGGTGCATCGCTTCAATCGCGCGCAGCAGGATTCGTTTTTGCCGGTGATGGAAGATGGCACCGTGGTGCTGGTCGGCGCGACCACGGAAAACCCGTCATTTGAGCTCAACGCGGCCCTGCTGTCGCGGGCGCGCGTGCTGGTATTTCATTCGCTCGACGATGCGGCGATCGAGAAGCTCTATGCGCGGGCGGAGGAGATCGAGGGTCGGACACTGCCGCTCAATTCCGAGGCGCGCACCGTGCTGGTGCGGATGGCGGACGGCGATGGTCGCGCGGCGCTGACGCTGGCTGAGGAAGTCTGGCGCGCCGCCCGCGCTGATGAGGTGTTCACTGCGACGCAGTTGCAGGACATCCTGCAGCGCCGCGCGCCGATCTACGACAAATCCGCCGACGGTCATTACAATCTGATCTCGGCCTTGCATAAGTCGGTGCGCGGCTCCGACCCGGATGCCGCTCTCTATTATTTTGCGCGCATGCTGGATGCGGGTGAAGACCCGTTGTTCCTGGCGCGGCGCGTGGTGCGGATGGCGGTCGAGGACATCGGCATGGCGGACCCGCAGGCGCTGGTCGTCGCCAACGCTGCGAAGGATGCTTATGATTTTCTCGGCTCGCCCGAGGGCGAACTTGCCATCGCGCAGGCCGTCGTCTACGTCGCGACCGCGCCGAAATCGAACGCCGCTTACAGGGCTTTCAGCGCGGCGATGCGCACGGCGAAGGAGGCCGGTTCGCTGCTGCCGCCCAAGCACATCCTCAACGCCCCGACCAAGCTGATGAAGGCCGAAAACTACGGCGAAGGCTACGAATACGACCACGATACGCCGGAAAGTTTTTCGGGGCAGGACTATTTCCCGGAGGCGCTTGGCCGCCAGACCTTCTACAATCCGCCCGAGCGCGGCTTTGAGCGCGAGATTCGCAAGCGCCTCGATTACTGGGCGAAATTGAGAAAAGACAAATCGTCATGAGCCGGCGTTTCCGAAAACCCCTGGAAAAGAAATCGGTTCGCACCGCCAAGAAAGGCGAAAAGCGCGGCGACAAGCGAGCCAAGCCGTCGTTCGCCAAGAAGGCTTCCGACAAGCGCGGTCCGACCCAGCGCGCGTTCGACAAGCCGGGTGCGCGGTTCGGCGATCAGAAATCGCGCCGCCCGGCAAAGGCCGCGCACGATATGGTTCCCGAGGTGCGGGAGGAGAAGAAGCCCGCGCCGCTTCTGCCGACCAAGGTGCAGACCGTTGTCGTCACCGCCGACGAGAACAACATGCGGGTCGATCGCTTTCTCGAGGCGCGGTTTCCGGGCCTGTCGTTTTCTCACATCCAGCGCATCGTCCGGAAGGGCGAGTTGCGCGTCAACGGCAAGCGCGCCGACAGCAAGGATCGTCTGGAGGAAGGCGACAGCGTGCGTATCCCGCCGCTCAAGCTCGATGCGCCGAAGATTGGCGGTCATCTCTCCGAAGCTGAGGCCAAGACGCTCGAAGAACTTCAGAAGATGATCCTGTTCGAGGACGCCGACGTCATGGTGCTGAACAAGCCTGCGGGGCTTGCGGTGCAGGGTGGCTCCGGCCTCACGCGCCATGTCGATCAGATGCTGGAGGTGATGCGCGATGCCAAGGGTCAGCGCCCGCGCCTCGTGCATCGTCTCGACCGCGAAACTTCCGGCTGCCTCTTGATCGCCAAGACGCGCTTTGCCGCATCGGTGCTGACCGGCTCGTTCCGCCATCGCTCGGCGCGCAAGATCTACTGGGCGCTGGTGGCGGGCGTGCCGAAGCCGAAGCAGGGACGGATTTCGACCTATCTCGCCAAGGAGGAGAACGAGGAGGATTCGATCATGCGCGTCGCCGCTCACGGCGACGAGGGCGCGGCGCATGCCGTGACCTATTATGCGGTGGTCGAGACCTCGGCGCAGAAACTCGCCTGGGTGTCGCTCAAGCCGGTGACCGGCCGCACGCACCAGTTGCGCGCGCACATGGCGCATATCGATCACGCCATCGTCGGCGATCCGAAATATTTCAACAAGGAGAACTGGCAGCTACCCGGCGGGTTACAGAACCGGCTGCATCTTTTGGCGCGCCGTATCGTCATTCCGCATCCGCGCGGCGGGCTGATTGATGTCACTGCGCCATTGCCGCCGCACATGCTGCAATCGTGGAATCTGCTCGGGTTAGAGGCCGGCAGGTTCGATCCGATCGAGGACGCGCCGGAAGAGTAGGGCTGTTCCATGCGCAAGCTGTTTGCCATCTGCCTGTTGTGCATCGTGCCGTTCGGTACCGGCGCGCTTGCGCAGATTTACACGACCCCCAGCGGTAGAGCGGTGCTTCCGCCGCCACCGGCTCCACCGCCGCCACCGGCGATCACAGTGCCGGTGGTGCCAAAGATGGCTTCACCTCCGCCGTTTGAGCTGCAGAACACGACGCCCGGCTATGTTCAGCAGGGCAAACCACCGAAGCAGGTTCTCAAGCCGCAGAGGCGAGAATCCTTCGATCGGCGGATGTCGCGTTGTCTCGATGAGGGGGCTGCGATGGGGCTTGGGCCCGGTGAGCGCTCGGCCTATTCCCGCAACTGCGCCCATCAGCGATAAGAGAGAGAAAGAGAAGTTCGCAACATGCGTGAATTGTTCGACGAGGCTTATGGCTATTCGCCGCTCGATCCGCGAGAGGCCTCGCGCAAATCCTCGCAGACGCCGCTGCGCAAGCGTTTCTATGAATCGGCTGGCGTCGCCGAGACTCCAGAAGGCTTCGCGGTCACGCTCGATGGCAAGCCAGTGCGCACGCCCGGCAAGCGGTTCCTGAGTGCCCCCGTGCGAGATCTGGCCGAGGCGATGGCGTTGGAGTGGGGCGCGCAGACGAACATGATTGACCCGCTGTCGATGCCGATGACGCGGCTCGCCAACAGCACGATTGATGGCGTGGCGGATGACGTGGCGGCGGTGCGCGAGGATATCGCGAAATATTTCGGCACCGACCTGCTGTTCTATCGCGCCAGTTTCCCTGAGGAACTCAGTGCCCGGCAAGCTGAACATTGGGACCCGGTGCTGCGCTGGACAGCGAATGATCTCGGTGCGCACTTCATCCTCGCCAAGGGCGTGATGCATGTGCAGCAGCCGGAGCCAGCCGTTCATGCCGTGCGTCAGGCTTTGCCCGAAACCTCTTGGGCTGTCGCCGCAATGCATGTGGTGACGACGATCACCGGCTCGGCGCTGCTGGCGCTGGCACTATATCGCAAGGCGCTGACGGCGGATCAGGTCTGGGCGGCGGCGCATGTTGATGAAGACTGGAACAGTCAGCAATGGGGTGCGGACGAGGACGTCGTGCAGCGCCGCGCCATGCGGCGGCGGGATTTCGACGTCGCCGTGCAGGTGCTCGCAGCAGTTCCGCGCTAGGCGCGACGCGATGGTTGTATCCGGTTCTCGGTGCTGCTGCGACCGATGTTACCTATCGACATCTACGATCGCACCGGTGCGCGCATCGACATCGACTTCCATATACCGCCCGATAACGTCATGGCCTTCGATCTCCCATTCGTTCCCCGATCTGTCGGTGCTGGACACGGAAACCAGCCCGATTCCGTTGGCGATATCGATAGCCGCCTGCACTGGCAGCGGTCCCGGCCTGGTGTAGACCTCGGTCACTGGTTCCTGAACGTAACCGATGTCGGCAGCCCACGCAGGAACAGTGAATCCGATCATGACTAAAGTGACGGCGGGAATCAGATTATTTCGCATGATCGTTCTCCAAAGCGCGTTCAGACGTTGTTGACACACCTCAGCAAAACGCATGGTGGTGGAAGGCTGTTCCGCGTCGCCTCGTGACCATTTCCAGGCCATCAGATGGCAGGAAGCGGAAGCGATCAGAGCGAGGCCAGTTACATGGCCGGCCCGCCATGCGAGGCGATCAACGTCTTCGTCGCATTTTCGGAACGAGCGCAGCAACACCAGCGTAATCAAAGCCATAGTCTTAACGAGAGATTAACGACGCGACGGTACCGTGGGCCCGAATTCGCGGAGCGCCCATGACCATCAGCATCAACCCGATCACGCCGGTGATTGCCGCCGAGGCGGCAACGCCTGCGGCGACGCTGCAACCCGGCAGCGTGGTCGACGCCAAGGTGCTGCAGGTTCTGGCGAATGATTTTGTGCGGATTGCCGTTGCCTCGCTGTCGATCGAGGTGGCGTCCGAGGTGCCGTTGCAGGCTGGGCAGACGCTGCAACTCGCAGTGTCGCAGACCCCACAGGGAGTGCGACTGCAGATCGTGCCGCAAACACCTGATACATCGTCTCCCGCTCAGCCCGTGACGCTCATCAGCCCGAGTATTGCTCCCAATGTCGCGTCTTCCGCCGCAGGCGATGTGCAGGGTGTGTCCGTCACCCGGCCGCTGACGCCGCTTGAGGTCGTCGTGGTTGCGAAAGCATTGCAAGCCGCCGCTGGGCAACAGGGCAGTCTGTCGCCTCTGTTTGCGAATCTTGCGGTGGCGGCAACGTCCAGTCAGGTGCCCGATGTGTTGCAGCAGGCAGCGCATTCGCTACTTGCCGGCCGCCCGGCGTTGAATGAGAATTTGAGGAGCGTCGATATCGCGACCGCGTTCCGGCAGTCCGGGTTGTTCTACGAACAATCGCAGAAGCAGGCTGCGGCAGCGCCGGTATCGGTTGCGACGAACGTGGTCGCAACACCCGACCTCAAGGCCGCGCTGATCGTGTTCAGGCAGATTCTCGGCTCATGGCTCGGCGGCGCGGCACAGTCGCCTGCCGACGAAGCCGGGTTATCCGGACAGTTCGCGCAGCAAGGTCAGGCGCGTGCGCAGGCCGAGATCGCTGCGCCTTTGATCACTCCTGCAACTGCGCCCGTTGCGGAAGCGGAAGAAATCATGTTGCCCGGCGCGGTGGTGTCGGTGACAAGCGACGTGGAAGTCGAGGACTTGGGCGACCCCGTTTTTCCTGCGCGTGATGCGCCATCGCCGCTGTTGGGCAAGGCCGGCGCTGCGGCGCCAGACGCTTCCCTGCAGATGATTTTGCGCGCGTTCCCGAAGGGTGTGCAGGATGCGGTGATGTCGCAGCTTGCGGAGGAGGGTGTGTCGCTTGCACAATCCGCAGTGGGAAGCCATGCGGTGGCGGGTGATGCCGATGGCGTGCCGCCGCCATTCCGGGGGGCTGCGACATCGGCACAACCCGCCGTTCCACCGGCGATTGATCATCACACGCTGCCCGATGCCGTGGCGCATCGTCTGCTCGATGACACCGACGCAGCACTCGCGCGCCAGACGCTGTTGCAGATCGCATCACTGCCGGATCAGGCCTCGCACACCAGATTCGACCCAACAGCGCGCTGGAATTTTGAAGTTCCGTTCGCAACTCCGCAGGGTACGGCGGTGGCGCAATTTGAAATCTCGCGCGATGGCGGTGGAGAGAATAGGGCCGCCGAAACGCCGAGCCGGGTCTGGCGCGCGCGGTTCTCGATCAATCTCGAACCCGCTGGCCCGGTGCATGCGCAGGTGTCGCTTGTGGGAGAGCGGGCGTCGGTGCGGATGTGGGCCGAACGCAGTGCGACGATCACACGTCTGCGTGCCGAGGTACCGCGACTCTCGCAGGCCTTGCGCGAGGCCGAATTGACGCCCGGCGAAATCGTGATCAGCAACGGTCAGCCGCCGGCGCAGCCAGCACCGAGCGGGCATTTTCTGGATCGCGCGCTATGACGACGATAACGACCCCGATCCAGAACACACTTGCCGTTGCGCTGCATTACGATCGCAAGGGGGCGCCACGCGTCGTCGCCAAGGGCAAGGGCGAGATCGCGAAGAAGATCATTGAGGTTGCCGGCGAACATGATGTCGCCATCCAGGAGAACGAGGTGCTTGCGGGGGCACTCTCCAATGTTGAGATCGGCGATGAGATTCCGGCCGAATTGTATAAGGCGGTGGCGGAGGTCCTGATCTTCGTCATGCGATTGTCGGGTAAAATCCGCTGATCTGGCGCCCCGAATCCGAAGTTCGCCTCATGATGCCGCGTACTCCGTAGCGAAACCTGGATTCAAAAAATGCACTAGCACATCCATGATTCTAGTGTGGTTTAGGCTCCGGAAGCGGCTTGGAGGACGCGCAAAGAAGCAGAAGTGAACTTCTGAATCACCACACGGCGGAACTTGTTCAATTCAGGGGACGTTCATCCCGCAGCAGCGACGCTGACTGCTGGGAGGCAATGAGAAGGGATTGAACATGGAAAGACGAGACTTCCTGAAGATCGCTTTGGGCGTGGCCGCCGTTGTCACCACAACCGCGGCACAGGCGATGACGCCGGTGCCGTCTGCACTGCCGAAACAGCCGCCAAATCCTGAAACCGAGGCCAAACCGGCTGTTGCAACGTCGCAGGATGTTGAAGAAGCCAAAGTCGAGAATGTCGATTGGCGCCGTCGCCACTGGCGCCACCGTCATTGGCGTCGCAGGCACTGGGGCTGGCGCAGGAGGTATTGGCGCCGTCGGCACTGGCGTCATCAGCATTGGCGACGCCGTTATTATTATTGATGAGATGAAGGGGGCGGGAATTTCCCGCCCCGATTATTTTGACGCCAGGAATTTCAGCATCAGTTTGTCGAACTGATCCGGCTTTTCAAGAAAGGCCAGATGGCCGGCATTGGGAATTATCTCCGCACGGCCATTCGGCATCTTCGCGGCGAGATCGCGGGCGAGGTCTGCGTTGTGGCCCATCTTAAGCCTCAGCGCCTCGGGCGCATTCGGCTTGCCCGGTGCATTGTGATCATCCTCGCCCATGATGAACAGCGTCGGCTCGGTGATGAGCGGAATTTCATGAGCCACCGGCTCGCGGTAGATCATTTGTGCGGAATTAACAAAGGCGCGCAACCAGCGCGGATACTCAGGACTCTGCTTGATGCCGAAGCGTGCATCGATGAATGGCGTGATCTGCTCGGGCGGCAGTTTCAGCGAATAATTGTTGACGAGTTGTTTGCGGTAAGCCTCGGCGGTGAGCTTGTCTTCATGTGCTAGAATTGTCCCGGTCGGGGTCGGCGGCACATAGAGCCGGTAATCCTCCAGTCCGATCGGATTGGTGAGAATGAGGTGCTCGACGCGGTCGGGGTAGGCACGTGAGATGCGTACCGCCAGCATGCCGCCGAGTGAGTGGGCGACAATATCGGCCTTTGATATCTGCAAATGATCGAGCAGCGTGATGGTATTGCGCGCCAGCGCATCGAAATGCAGGTCAAACGTGGGTTTGGACGATTTTCCGAATCCGATCTGGTCCGGCACCACGACGCGGTAGCCGTTGTTGCTCAGCACCTTGATGACCGGCGCCCAGTAGCTCGATGGAAAATTGCGCCCGTGCAGCAGGACGACGGTGCGGCCATTCGGCTTGGTGGCCGCTATATCCATGTACGCCATCCGCACCTGCTCGCCCTCATTGACCAGCGGCAACAGATGAACGGGATAGGGGTAGGGATAGCCCTCCAGCCCAATGCCATAAGGCTCCCGCTGCGGTGTGTCATTCGCGACGGGCGTTTGCGCGTGAGCGGTGCCCAGTGAGGCAAGCAGCAAGATAATGGCACAGAAATGCTTCATGACGGTCTCCCGAATAAAATGACATCATAGGGGATCATGCGAATGCCGCAGTCGCTTGCCGTGCATCACATCATGCTGATGGGGGCGCGCTCAGAGTCTCGGCGATGTCCCGGATGACGTTTTTTGTGGCGCGTTTTTCCTCGCCGCGAGTGCCTCGCTGTCGATTTTTGCGGCGCTGGTGATGCGCTTGAGGTCAATCAGGGTGAAGATGGCTTTGCCGACGCGATCCTTCGTGCCGCCGGAAGTCAATGCCACGTCGAGAACGGCGTCGCAGTTGGCTCCCTTGGCATCCTTGGCAAGCTGATCGAGTGATTTCTCCAGCGTGGCCTGAACATGCTTCAGCACCGCGACGCAACTGCCGCGGCCATTGGTATCGTTGAGCGCGACCGCGGCTTTGGGACTGATCGGTTCGTTGAGCGCGGTGACGGCGCTCTCGGGGGTGTATCTCTGCTTCACCGAGACGATTTTCCCGCCCTTGTAGAAATAATACAGCTGGCCATCTCCGATCGCGGTGGGCTTGCCATATTTCTCGGTTACGTGCTGGATCATGTCCTGCTGCGTGGGTTGCTTGTCCTTGGTGAAGCCGAGATCGCGGGCGATGTAATAGGCGAAATTACCGCTCGCGGGCGAGGTGAAGCGCATCTCCATTGATTCTGCGCCATGGCCATTACCTGCGGGAGAATCGAACCTCATCGAAGTGGCGTAGGTTACGTCTGTGTTGCCGAATTTCTGCTGGGTGGCCTGCGGTTTGGCGCTCGGGAAATCCTTCAGATAGGCCTCAAGCGTGCCGCCGGCCTTCGCGGCGTCGTCGTCGCTGGAAATCCCGATGATGTCGGGGCGCAGTTTCCCGGAAAACGCTGTGTCCGGCGTTTTCGGTTTGATGTCATGGCCTGTCGCCAGAGTCGCTGCGGAGATCAGTCCCGCGCCGGCCAGCATCAATGATCGCAACATGAACTGCCCCAGTCCTGAAGGTCCACCCAAAGCGCGGCGATTACGCCGAATCTTGCCGGTGGATGTCAACTGCACATTCGCCATGGTATAGATCTGAGAGCTTGGGAGAAAACTGGAATGACGATTTCGCTGGACCGCAAGCGCACCATTTTCCGCCGTCTGCATGACAGCGGCTGTTTTGTGCTGCCCAACCCCTGGGATGTCGGCAGCGCCCGGCTGTTCGCCGCTATGGGTTTCAAGGCTCTGGCCTCGACCAGTTCCGGTTATGCCTGGTCGCAGGGGCGGCCAGATAACAAGATGACCTGCGAGGACGTGTTGTCGCATCTAACAGTGCTATGCGCAGCGACTGACCTGCCGGTGAACGCCGATTTCGAGAGCGGGTTTGCCGAGACGCCGCAAGGGGTGGCCGCCAATGTCCGCCGCGGCATCGAGACCGGCGTTGCCGGTCTGTCGATCGAGGACGCGACCGGCGACGCCCGTCAACCGCTTTATGATTTCCATGAAGCGGTCGAGCGCGTCGCGGCTGCTCGCAGCGCCATTGATGCCAGCAAGGCCGATGTCATGCTGATCGGCCGTTGTGAAGGCTTCCTCACGGGTGAGACTGATCTCACCAAGGTAATCCGGCGTCTGGCAGCTTATTCCGAGGCTGGCGCGGAGTGTCTTTATGCGCCCGGTGTCACCAAACGCGAGCATGTTGCGGAGGTGGTAAAGGCCGTCGCGCCCAAGCCGGTGAATATTCTGATGGGTGCGCCGGGCCTCAGCGTCGCGGAATTGGCGGAGCTTGGCGTGCGGCGGATCAGTGTCGGCGGAGCAATGGCACGCGCCGCATGGGGCGCTGTACAGCGCGCTGCGCACGAAATTCTGGAGAAGGGCGAGTTCGGTGAATTTGCCTTTGCTGCGAAATACGCTGACCTCAATCGTCTGTTCGATGAAAAGTAGATCTCGTTCCGGATGGGGCGAGGGTCGGATCGTTATTTGCCGCTCGATGTACCAGCAGGCACATTGCTGCCGGAGGCAGCACCGCCAGGTGACGGTGACGGGTGAGCTGCAGGCGGCACAGCCTTGGGAGCCGGCGCGGGCGCTGCGCCCGTGGTCTGGCCCGAATTGCTGTTCGCAGACACCTTGCTGGGAGCGGTCGCGTTGTTGGCCGTCGTCTGTGCCGGCGGATTGCTCGCGGTGTCGGTTGGCTCGGGGCTGTTCAACCCGTAAAGCACGACGCCGAGAATCGCGATCACGGCAATCGTGAATAATGCCATTCGTCCACCACCGGCAGGGCCTCCCGCCAACCCCGAATCAGCCTGCAATTCGCTGCCTGGTGTCTGACCGCGGCGCCATTCCTCCTGGTTCCGCCCCAGATCGTTCGGATCCCGGTCGACAGTCATGGTTGTATCCTCCTTGTTGGATGCCCCTGGAAAGGCAACCGTCCGGAAGGACACCAGTTCCTGATGTTCGGAGCTTTCCACTTCCTGGATACGCGCAGGTGCGGGGTTCCTGCTGCCTTCAGATATGCTAACGCGTCCGGACAATCCCTCCGTTTCTGAATTCCGCCGAGATCACCATGAAACTCACTTCCGCCGCGCGCGGTACGTTCACCATTGCACCCACACCCTTCCACGATGATGGCCGGATCGATGAAGGCTCAATCGATCGTCTGAGCGATTTCTATGGCGAGGTTGGCTGCGCCGGGGTCGCCGTCCTCAGCATCCTGGGCGAAGCGCCAAAGCTCGATGGCGCGGAATCTCTCGCGGTGGCGTCGCGATTCATCAAGCGCGCAGGGAACAGGCAGGTGGTTGTCGGCGTGTCTGCGCCGGGATTCGCCGCGATGCGTTCGCTCGCGCACGGGGCGATGGATGCCGGCGCGGCGGCCGTGATGATTGCGCCGTCGCTGCGCACCGATGACTAGATCGTCAACTATTTCCGTCAGGCAGTCGAGGCGATCGGCGGCGACGTGCCGTGGGTGTTGCAGGATTATCCGTTGACGCTGTCGGTGGTGATGACGCCTGCCGTGATCAAACGCATCGTGTCCGGCAATCCGTCCTGCGTCATGCTCAAGCATGAAGATTGGCCGGGTCTGGAAAAGATCACGGCGCTGCGCAACTTCCAGAAAGACGGATCGCTGCGCCCGTTGTCGATTCTCACCGGCAATGGCGGGCTGTTCCTCGATTTCGAAATGGAGCGGAGCGCAGATGGCGCGATGACGGGTTATGCGTTCCCCGATATGCTGGTCGATGTGGTGCGGTTGTCGAAGGAAGGCAAGCGCGATGCGGCGCACGATCTGTTCGACGCGCACCTGCCGCTGGTCCGCTACGAGCAGCAGCAGCGCGTTGGTCTTGCAGTACGCAAGTATGCCTTGAAGAAGCGTGGCCTCTTGGCCTCCGACGCGCAGCGCAAGCCATCGTCTGGCCTCACGCCTGCGGCACAGTCCGAAGTTGACTATCTGCTGTCGCGGGTGGCGAGGTTCGACAAGCGCGCGGCGCTTTAAGCCGCGCGGCAGTTCTCAGGTGTTGAGGTGCCGGCGAATAGCAGCGACCGAGGGGCCGACCTTCGCGATAGCGTCGGCAAGATCCTGCGGCGAGACATTGAGCCGGTAAGCCCAATAGTTCGTGGCGTTCTTGTCGTTGGTGTCGATCGCGGCAGGCGCGCGCACACCGATATTGGTAGCGAGCACATCGGCGACCTTGACGAGATGGATCATGTGCAGCCTCCGCCGGCAGGTTATGCCAGCGGAGCATGTTCTCGAACCTTGAATTGCCAGTGGCGTTAAGGAACCGTTGCGCCTGTGCCCGTGGTTTATGGTTTGGTTCACGCCTGAGGCGCAATCAAGGCGTGGCGGGGCCGAGCACTTCCGTCTTTCGCCGGTAAACCAGCAAGGTGGCAGCAACGCTGCAAACAGCAGAAGCGGTCATTCACATCGCGGGCGCAGCCCTGTCGCCTGTGAATTGAATGAGAGCGGTGGAAAAGGCGGGGTGAAGCCGCCGAACAATGCGGTCGCAAGGCTGTAGCACGGCGACGGTGTGCACACTTGGCAGCACCACTTCCATCAGCGCGACGGCCATGGCGTTGTTATAGCAGCTGTAAAGGAACGACAACCACGGTTTCACTTCCAGCATGCGGGCGAAGGACGGGCCCGCGACCAGCCACAACATCGTGGGGCAGGCGGCCAGGATGGTCCGAATGGTGATCCCGGTCAGAATCGGCTTTCGCCCGACGCGGTTCGATAATGCTTCCAGAGGCGGTGGCGCAGCGGGCCGGCGACGCCGCTCGCGCCTTGCGTCGGCTAGAGGTCTAATTTACTAACGGACAGACGCGCTCCTAGCTCAGCTGGATAGAGCATCGGATTTCGATTCCGAGGGTCGGGAGTTCGAATCTCTCGGAGCGCGCCACTCAGTACTCATCTGCGAACCCGGAACAGCCCCGTTCCGGCTGGCCAGGACCGCTCTTTCGAGCACGTCTTTGCTGCCCTTGATCCGGATTTTGGCATCGTCGACCTCGATCACGTCGATCAGGGATTGCAGATAAGCTTTGCGGAATGGAACCGATCCCGAGGTAATATTCTCCCGCATGCTGCGACCGAACTGCTCAAGCAATGCGGGGTCGATCCGGATGGCTTGCGACGAATGCGATTTGGCGCGTTCGAGCGCGGCCTTGGCGCGGTCGCGATCGGCCTTCAGCGAGTTCAGGCGATCCTTCAGGACGTCGTCCATTTCGGTCATGCCGTCCTCGACCAGCCGATAGAGCCGCTTGAGCTTGTCGTCGGCATCGGTGACCTCGCGCTGCAAAGCGATGACGCGGGCATTCACCGCGTCCGCCTTTTCTGAACGCCGTGACGAGAGCGAGGACAAGATCATAGCCAGCCGCTCCGGCTGAAACAGCCGGTCGGTCATGTGGGTGGTGACGAGATTGTCGAGCTTGTCCATTGGTATCGACCGGCCCTTGCAGACCGTCTTGCCCTTTCGAGCGCAGGTGGAGCATGTATAGTAACGATGGACGGCGCCGGTCTTCGAGGTGCCAGTCCGCAGCGTCATTCCGCCATTGCAGGTCGCACATACGGCGAGACCAGTGAGCAGGATAGGTCCGGTCGTGACGCGCGGCGCGGCGACCTTGGGGCTGCGGGCATGAAGCTGGCGCTGGACCTGCTCAAACAGGTGAGGCTCGATGATCACGGGGACCGCTGACGTGACGACCTCTTCCTCAGGCTTCCATTTCCCGGTGCGGGATGACATCCGGTTGAATTTCCACTCACCTTTATAGGTCGTATTGGTGAGGATCTTGTAGATGGTGCCGACGCCAAAGGTTTTGCCCTTGCGCGTGCGATGGCCGCGGCTGTTGAGCCATTTGACGACTTCCTTGACGCCGAGCGCGCCAGACGTGCCGTCGCCATGGAGATAGAGCTTGAAAATGAGTTGGACCGTTTCGGCATCGACGGGGTCGATAGCGAGGGTTTTCTTGATCTTGGTGCCGCGCTTCTCAACTTCCACCAGCACGTAGCCAAGAGGGACCGGTGATCCGTTCCAGAAGCCCTGTTGAGCATTGAGTTTCATATTGCGCAGTACGTGCTTTGCGTTCTCTTTGGATTGATATTCATCGAACAGCGCAATGACCTTCCGCATCATCGCCTGCGCCGGATCATCGTCGTCGCCAAGCGGTTGAGTGATCGAGACGAGCTTGACGTTCTGTTTGGCCAGTTTGCGAAGATAAAATTCCTGGCCGAACGCGTCGCGAAAGAAACGGCTATAGCTGTGCACGGCGATGACATCGAACGCATTGTCGCCATCGCAGGCCCGCTCGATCATTTGCTGGAATACTGGTCGTTTGTCGTCGGTTCCGGTTGTGGCCTCGACGAATTCCGCCACCGCCTCGTGGCCCTGGGTTTCGCACCAAGACAAAATTTGCGTCCTCTGATCCGGGATCGACAAATCGTGCTGCCGCTGTCTATCTGTTGAGACGCGCAGATACAGAGCCACGCGAGTCCTGTTGGCCCCAATGATAGGTTTTGCTTGGCGCTTACGGTTGCTCATACGCTTTCCAGTCTGAATGAATTGGGACGAGTCTTGCAGGTCAGGAAGCCGCCGCAAAGCCTTATTTCCCGGGCGGTTAGCTGATTTTCGTGGTCACTTGAGGATTCTTCCTGAGCATTGCTGCGCGCACCTCCGCCCCGAATAGACGTCACCGTTTCAGCGCAACGCTATGGGGCGTTCTCGACGTGACGGACTTTGCGAATCCTGAGCAGAAGCCGAGCCAGCCGTGCGCAGAGGCTGCGCCCAGTGGCGGCATTGCGCCCAAAGAAAGCAAACTCCGGATTGGCGGCTGCCAGCTCTATGGCCTCTCGCACGCGGCCGGTCATAGTCGCCCTATTTACCAGTTCGGCAATGGCCGGATCGGTGATAATGAGCCGCGCGGCGTTCAGCACATTCGGTGCTGCCGGTCGCTGCTGGATAAGGTCGACTATTTCGTGAAGCTCGGGACGAGCGGCGACGTCGACAATCAGCGGGCGGAGCCGTTCGTTTGCCAGCAGCAATTCGAGAGCCTGGTGCGACACTTCGTCTTTGATCGCGATTGCAGCGCCCCGCATAGTCGCACGCGAGCGGTCGTCATTGGGAACGTTGAGGTTAATTTGACGTGTGCCGTTGGCGTGCTGTTTTTTTCGCTGCTTTTCCTTCCGAAGTGCCTCGTTCGACCGTTTTGTTCGAATGAAGGCCACAACGCGATCCATGCCGCCGACCTGCAGCTCCTCGTCCGTCAGTTGGCCGACGACGTTATTCTTCTCATGGGCCGTGTTGGTGCTGTTGCCAGCTCCCTCGCTGGCGTCACGCTCGTCGGGTTCTTTGTTTGCGCGGTCAGGCGGGCACATGGCGTGACTAGTCGCGATCTAGGGCGGGAAACCCAGTGGAGGTAGAAGCGTCGGAGGCGGCGTCCAGAAGAAACTGGTCGATCAGGTTGCCGAGGTAGGTTTCGATGACATCCAACTCTGGCCCGGTGACCGGAATCACCTCGGGCAGATCGTCGAGCACGTTCGGCTCATCGATTGTGCCGCCCGCGATCGGGCCGTACTCGGGCTGAACCAGGTCGGGCGCGCAACGCTTGCCTCGCAGCGGGTGGGTACTTTTTGACCTGGCCACGGCCAAGCTCTGTTGAGCTGACTCGGTGAACTGACGCCGTGACAATGGTAAGGCGGATCTCACAGCCCCACCTCTGCCTCAGCCTGAAAGCCGCGTGCGCGTCGGCTGGTGACCGCTCGTTCGTCTCGAAGGTGCTCCTTGTTTTCCAAGGCAGAGCGATCGGATACAAAGTCGAGCGTCGAAGTCTTTGTGCGCCAACGTGACATCTGCCGCACCAGATGCTCGCGGCGTTCTTCGACCGTGATTTCGTCTGCGGACCGATCGAATCCGTTTTCTGCGCGGATAGCAAAATTCAGGGCGCGCGAATCGACGCAAAGGGTCGATTGCTGTTTCGCCCGGCTGAGGGCGACATAGATGTCTCTACGGTCGAAAGCGGCGTCGGTGACGATGGTCGCGGAATGGCTGGTAAGCCCCTGGGACGACCAGATGGTGCTGGCGTAATCGGTCGCAAGGCGGACCCGCCCGCGGTCATCCACGACTTCGCGCGACGAGAAGAGCAGTTGGCGTCCATCGACGTCTGCCGCGATCAGCGCGTGGCCGTCCTCCTCCGCGACGATGTCGCTGATTATTCCGATCGTGCCGTTGATCACACGATGATCGGAGATGTCGCAACGGATGCCGAAACGGATTCGGTCACCTTTGGCCAGCGACAGGCGGTAGGCCCGTCCGGAGGGGATTACGGCATAAATTCTAACGTCTTCTCCGGTTAAGAGGCCTACGTCGCGCAGGCGCCGGCGAACCTCCGAATCGAGCGCGAGGCGCGTCACGTTGGATTTGCAGATCAACAGGTGCGATTTTTCAGGCGCGGCAGCGCGCTGTGCGAAGAGATTGTCGACCGCTGCTTTGACGGTCGCAGCCTGACCGTCTGCCTCGATGATGCAGTCACGGTCGGCCATCGTTTCCAACGCGGTGACGACATCACCCCTCGCCAGCTGTTCGACCACCAGGCGCAGTTGCGGGTCGCTCTGGCGAACAACTTTCGAGATTTCCGCAGCCTCAACGGTGCGGGCGACAAGCTCGATGCCTGACCCAGCCGACACAGCTAATGTTTGAGCGCGGTCGCCCAAAAATAAGGCGCAAGCTCCCGAGCGTTCGACCTCGGTCAGCAGGTTGTGCATGGCGCGAACGCCAATCTGCGAGCTTTCGTCCACCAGGAGGAGCGTGCGTCCATCGCAGAAGTGGCCGCTGGCTCTGCCTAACGCCAACCAGGAATCGAGAGCCCTGGCCTCAACATGCGAAGCCGCATCGGGACCGGACAGTTCATCTTCAAGCATACGCGCCGTGCGCCAGCTCACTCCCGTTGCGATAATTCGGAAATTCTTCTCGAGCGCGCGGCATAGTGGCTGCAGGGTTGTGGTCTTGCCGGTCCCGGCGCGGCCTTCGATGAAGTCGATCGAACAGCGGTTGACGACCCCGAGCACGGCCGCCATCTGCTCGCCCGAAAGATTTGCTGACAAACAGAAGTCTGCCAGCCGATGGCGATCGATGGGATGCCATGATTTTACCGCAAGGCGGCCGGACGCATCGACCACTTCCCGCTCCAAGCGGATCATCTCCTGCGTGGAGAAGATGCGTTCTCGTTCGGTCCGTCCGATCTCAACAATCGCACCGCTCTCGGAGAGTTTCGCTATTTCTTCGTCGACGCGTGAGACTTCCACGCCAGTGCCGACGAGCGCGGACGCCACCTCCCGAATGAGGTCGTGGTGATCGAATGTCGCTTCGAATTCTGTCAGTCGCCGTGGGATATCCGCCATTCGGATGGCAATTGCGGAATCATGGAGAGTGGGTGACGGCATCTCCAGTTCGCGGCGATTTTCGGAGTAGCGCTCGACATCGACGCTAAGCGCTTCCGCCTCGCGACGCCAGCGGGCGAATGTATCTTCCGAGGTGGCGACCTTGGCACGTCGGGTTTTAACGGCGGCCTTTGCGGCGAGCTCAGGCGATTCCGCCGTGGTCAGACCTGCCTCGGAGAGCTCGTTTTCGATTTCCTTGCGGCGTGCACTCCAGAAGTGTCGTAAGCGCTCGTCGGCATCCCGTTCGTGCGATGGTGGCACGATCTCGAAGGTGCCGTTGGGCCCGATGTCGCCGATGCAGTAACCAAGCTTTTGCAATTCAGTCGCACACGCCAAGTGCTGAATTGCTCCCCATGACTTGGCGCCGTGATAGAGCGGCTGGCCGTCCAATGAGCGGGTTAGGTAGCGCAACGGAATCTTGCCCGTATCGCCCTGAGCGTGTGGCGCGCGATTTCGCTCCGATAAAGTCAATTCGTGGGGCTGAATCGCCACCAAGTTTGGTAAAATTAAATGTGCATGCAACTGGGGCTGTATCGCCACCGCGCCGTCGGCTTGCAGAACCGGGCGCGTGTCAGGTTGAATGAAGCACGCGATGTTTGGATGCACCGGCGTGAAGACCTTGCCGTTATGGCCAAGGCGTCGCATGCGATCGACGGCATCACGGATCAATTGCTCACCGACATCCAGCGCGCGACGCGGCTAGAGGATGCGCAACGGCGCCTCGCGGATACCCGCGATGCGCTGGGCCGCGAGAATGCGAAGCGCGACAGCCTGACGCGCGAACTGCACGATCTCAACGCCACCTGGAGACACGCCTGGGCGGCATCCGGTCTGCAGCCGCGCCGCGCTGCAGAGATGCTGCGCTGGCGCGAGCAACTCGATGTGATCATCGTGCGGCTGGAGAAATCCGACCTGCAGCGCGTCGGCATCGATGCGCTGGCCTCTGTGCTGGACGCCGGCAGAGCGGCGACCGTTAGCTTCCTCGAAGTTGTGGGGATCCGGTCCGATCCTGCGCTGCCAGCAGGTGTTCTGTATCGGGAGGCGAAGGGGCGTTTCGAGCAGATGCAAGCGGCGGCGGCCGATGCGAAGGCTCGTGTGGTGGCGAAAACGCGGATCGCGCGCGACCTGACCGAGGCGGCCGGTGCACGCGACCGGATCGCGGCGCGGATCACCGACCTGCGGCAGCAATGGCCCCAGACCATGCAGGCTATCGGCTCGCCAGCGGACGCGACGCCGGCGCAGGCCGATGCGGCGCTCAAGGTGTGGAGCGCCGTGGGCGTCCCGCGGGCCAGCCATGAGCGTGAAGGCCGCAGCGTCGGTACGATCGTGGCCGATCTGCAGGCATTCGATACGGATGTCGCGGCGCTGTGCGCGCGGATCGCGCCGGAGTTGCGTGAGTTGCCGGCGCAGGAGGTATTAGCGCGCATCGCGGAGCGTCTCACTGAGGCGCGCCGCGTCAGCGAGGCGCGGAAGCGATTGCAGATCGAAGCTGCGAAACTTGCGACAAGCCGCAATGTGCTGGTCGCGAAGCTCTCCACGAGTGTGAACGTGCTCGATGAGGCGTGCCGGATGCTCGGCGTGGCCGACGCCACAGCACTCGCCGAACCGCTGGCGCGTCTCGCTGCGCGGTTGGAGCTGCAGAGTGAACAGGCAGCGCTGAGGCGCCAACTCTTCGAGATCGCCGACGGCCATGACGAGGACGCGCTGCGCCGCGAGCGCGAGGGGATCGATCTCGACGGCTTGCGTGCCGAGATCGACAGCGAGACGGTGCAGCAGGCGCAATTGCTGAAGGATATCGCCGCAGCTTCGGCAGCGCATCATGAGCGGCAGCAGGAACTGGACGCGCTGATCAAAGGCCGCGACGCCGCGGGAGCGGTGGCCCGTCGCACTGAGGCCGAAGCCGAGATGCTGTCGATTGCGGAAGGCTGGCTGCTGCGTTCGGCCGCCTCATTGCTGGCGCGCCGCGCCATCGATCTGCACCGCGCCAAGGTGCAGGATCCAACCATCGCGCGCGCAGGCGAGTTGTTTGCGTTGGCTACGGCGGATGCATTTGCCGGGCTCGGCATCGATTACGACGATCAGGACCAGCCGGTGCTGGTGGCACGCCGCGCCGCGGGCGAACTGGTGCCGGTGCCGGGCCTTAGCGAAGGTACGCGCGACCAACTCTATCTGGCGCTGCGGCTTGCTTTGTAGGAGCGGCGGACATCGGAGCCGATGCCGTTTATCGGCGACGACCTCTTGGCAAGCTTTGACGAGAATCGCACGCTGGCGACGTTGCGGCTGCTGGCGACTGCCGGGGGACAGCGCCAGATGATCGTGTTCACGCATCACCGCCATGTGGTGGATCTGGCCGCGTCTCTCACCGGTTGTTCTGTCGATTTGATCAATTTGTGAATGTCGAGCTGTGACCGATTTTGACAAAGGTATCTAAGTCGGGAGTTTGAAAGTTTGTCGCGGCGCATTTCATCACCCGAGGGGCGAATGTCAGCTTCTGGCGGGAAGCAGACGCCTGCGGATATCCTGATGTATCTCAGTAGATGTTGCCCGTGAGGGCCTCAGTTTATATGTGACTGAAAATTATATTGTGATTTCAATTATATAAGAGTTCGCAGTTTTATTCTGAGTGGCGCGCCATTTGCGTACAAAACTGCGAACCCCGACTGCAGGTACGCTTTTCCCCGCCACAACCTGTTCCAGTGTCGCGGTATCCCCGATAACGCGAACGACGTGGTCGTCGACCTCGATCCGATCGATGACCGAGCGGAGGTAGGCCTTCCGGAACGGAATCTCGCCATTGGCGATGTTTTCACGCATTTTCCGTCCGAACTGCTCGATCATTTCCGGAGGAATTTCAGTTGCCGGAACCGCCTGAATCCGGATGCGATCGAGTGCGCTCTGCGCCCGCTCGCGGTCAAGCTTGAGGCTGGCGATACGCTCCCGCAGGATATCGTCCAGTTCGGCGACGCCGTCTTCCACCATGCGATAGAGCCGCTTCAGCTTGTCGGCGGCATCGACGGCCTCGCGCTGGAGGGTGGCGACGCGCGTGTCGACCTCGACGGCCTTTTCGGCGCGACGGGCAAATGCGGCGGCCAAAATCTCGGTGAGACGTTCAGTCGTGAATAGTCGCTGCGACAGGTTATCAACGACGAGGCTGTCGAGAGTGTCCATGCGGACGGAATGCCCCTTGCAGGCGGACTTTCCCATCCGGGCACAGGTCGAACACGCATAATATTTGTGAACAACCCCGGTTCTTGAGGTGCCGGTACGCAGCGTCATGGCACCGTCGCAGAAAGCGCAGGAAGCCAGTCCAGTGAGTAGAATTGGACCTGTGACAACCTGACGTGCCCCCGCCAAATTAGGCCAGTTTGAACTGGAATTTTCCACTTATGATCCCCGGACGGGGACAAGGAGAGTTCCATGAAGGCATCGAAGTTTTCGGAAGCGCAGATCGCATTTGTTTTGAAGCAGGCAGAAGATGGCGCAGCCGTTACCGAGGTCTGTCGCAAGGCGGGGATCAGCGAAGCAACCTTCTACAACTGGCGCAAGAAGTACGCCGGGCTCATGCCCTCGGAGATGAAGCGGCTGCGTCAGCTCGAGGACGAGAACACCAAGCTGAAGCGGATCGTGGCTGACTTGTCGTTGGACAAGGCGATGTTGCAGGATGTTTTGTCAAAAAAGCTCTGAGGCCTGCTCGCAAACGCGAACTTGTCGACAAGCTGCGAGGCGAATGGAAGGTCTCGATCAGGCGTGCCTGCTCAACCCTCCGCATCGACCGCTCGCTTTATGTCTACAGGTCGAAGCGAGGCGATCAGGCCGCCCTTAAACATCGGATCAAGGACATCTGCGAGACGCGCGTGCGCTACGGCTATCAGCGCGTTCACGTCTTGCTGGAGCGTGACGGTTGGGCGGCTAATATCAAACGCTTCTATCGTCTCTACCGCGAGTTAGGCCTGCAATTGCGTAACAAAACGCCGAAGCGACGTGTGAAGGCAAAGCTGCGCGAAGGTCGAACCGATGCGCGGCAGGTCAACGAGACATGGGCGATGGATTTTGTCCACGATCAGCTCGCCACCGGTCGCAAGATCCGCGTGCTCACGGTCGTCGACACTTACTCCCGCTTCTCTCCCGCAGTCGATGCACGGTTCAGTTATCGAGGTGAAGATGTGGTTCAAACACTGGAGCGGATTTGCAAGATCGTTGGTTACCCCAAAAGTATCCGCGTTGATCAGGGCTCGGAGTTCATCTCCCGTGATCTCGATCTGTGGGCGTATCAACGGGGCGTCATTCTCGACTTCTCGCGACCTGGCAAGCCGACCGACAACAGCTTCATCGAATCGTTCAACGGCAAGCTCCGCGCCGAATGTTTGAACACGCATTGGTTCATGAGCCTTGACGACGCGCGGATGAAGCTGGAGGATTGGCGTAGAGACTACAACGAGGTTCGGCCACACAGCGCGATCGGCAACAAGGCGCCGATATCGCTGTTGAATGGCTCATCGGCGCCCCCGCCGACATGAGCCTTAACCCCGGAAAATTCCAGCGCTGGCTGGCCTAATTTGCCGGGGGCACGTCACCAAAAGAGCCTGAAGCGAGGTGGAGTGAAACCGATGCTATGCGATCAGACCGTCCTCAGACCGAACGGAAGTTCCGATATCGTATCGATCTGGGTCGTCACCGCTTGCAGCGCAGCTTGAAGCATCTCTTCGAGCACCGGGTGGTAAAATGGTGTCCGAAGTAAACTTTCGGCCGTTTCTTCTCGTTCGATCGCGAGCGCCAGCAAGTGCGCGAGATGCTCGCCACGCGATGCGATCAAGGCCGCGCCCAGCAAACGGCCATCCTTCTGTCGGCATATACGCGCAGCAGGCTTTCTGGCTCATGCATTACGCGGCTTCGGCCGTTGCGCTGTCCTTCTACGCTTCCAACAACGATTTCCTTGCCATCGAGTTCGCTGAAGCGGGCTCCCACAATGGCGAGGTCCGGATCGGTGAATGCGATAGAGAGCGGCGTCTTGCGGATGAAGGCTTGTGGCTGCCGGCTTTTATCTTCGGTCATCCGCGCGGCATTGAAACCGGCGATTAAGCCCTCGTCGACAGCTTCGTGCATGAGGGGGACGGAGTTGTTCGCATCACCCGCTATGAAAATAGACTTTCCGGTGACTTGCATGGTACGAGGATCGAACGGCGGAATGCCGTTCCGGTCAACGTCGAACCCCGCTTTTTCAAGGCCAAGCTTGTCAACATTCGAACGGCGGCCGAGCGCTGCGATGAGAAGCCCGACTTCGGAATATCGGTTCCCGTCGGCTTCCATGAGGATGCCCGAATCCGTGAGGCTCAAACGTGTATTCGCCTGCAGCCACATCTCGAATTCTGTGCCAAGACGCTGGATAGCGCGGGCAGCAACTTCTGGATCCGGCATTCCGCCGATCGAGCCTGCAACGTCCGCACCAGTCACTTTGATGCCCAGTCGGGCCAACGCCAAGCCCATCTCCAGTCCGATCACGCCCAACCCCAGGACGCCCATGGCATCCGGTAGCGTTTCCAGCTCGAACAGATCGTCTGTCGTGACGACACGTTCGCGAACGTCATCGAGCCATGCCGGCAAAATCGGCCGTGAGCCGGTCGCGATGATGACCGCGTTGGCCTGAACCTTACACTCGCCACCACCATTCAGCTCCACGGACAAGCGACTTTCAGAGAGGAATCGCGCTCGGCCTTCGATCAGATGCGGACCAGCAGCCTCTCGTGCCCTGGCTGCGGCCGGATCGGCGAATCCGTCTCGCTGGTCTCGCAATGACTCCCACGTTGCCTGGCGGTCACAACTCAGCAGCTCCATTCCGCGACCGCCGATTCGCCCGAGGTTTTGAACCGCTCTCCATTGCCCGCCGGCGTGCAGCGCAACTTTCGACGGCATGCAGCCGACACGTGCGCAGACGGTGCCCAATGGACCGTGGTCGATCAGTGCGAAGCTGCGGCCCGCCCGGCGCACCTCGCGCAACGCGTACATGCCTGCGGTCCCCGCACCGATAATGGCTACATCCACGGAATGGATCTTCATCGGTAGGCCTTCTGGATCTCGAGCGCACGGCTTTGATGATGATTTGCGTAGCTGGCTTCCCCGGTTGCCAGCGTCTGTGTCGATATCTCCTCGATGCTTGAAATGAGCATCCCCACTCCTGAAAAAATGAGCATCACGCACACGGCATACTTCATTGTTGTGCTAGATACCGGCGGCTTCCATGAGGCTGAGAAGGCGGTAACGATTGCTGTGACTGGAAGGGCCTCGATTGTAAGCATAACAGCCAGGGGGCTGAAATTGCCGGATGCTGCCATGATGATCAGTCTCAGAACCGCGCCCACGGCGAAGCAGAAGATGAGGGATTCCTGGATGCGTTCGAGCGACCAGGGCTGCCGGTAGACCGCATATACCAATGGCGGCCCCGCAGCGGAGAACAGCCCGCCGAGTATTCCGGAAATCAGGCCGACCGTGGTGAAATAGCCCGAACTCGACGTTGTGCTGAATGGAACGGACTTGCGCCACAAAAGGACCGCACACAATACCACACTGAAGCCCAAAAGCATTCTAAGCACCTGATACGCATTAGCTGCGAGAAAGGTCAGCAGCCCCATACCGACGAAAGCGCCGACCAGCGTTGCGGCAACCGCCGGAATGATGGACCGCTCCACACGAGCGATCCTGCGGCTATAGAAGAATATCAAGGCGTTGACGATGATCAGCACGGTAACCGCATTTGCCGCATCAGGCAGCGGAACGAGATCTGTAAGACCAACCAGCCCCAGAAGAATTAAAGCCAGCGCAAAGCCAGTCGTACTCTGGGCGTAGACCGCGAGAGCGACGAAGACTGCAAAAAGTATGTGTGTCAGCATTTATTTTCTCAACGCCATCCGCATCGCGATATTTCGGAGTGGGGGTCCGGCGTGCATATTCACGCCTGTTTCGGTAAGCCTCTTGATCTGCTCGGAAGCGTGACGGAAGCGATCCGCAACTGACCCCTCGCGTGGTGCGCAATCAAAAAAGGACTGGTGCACGATGCTGTCCGGCAGTCGCGCACATTCGGCATTCAAGCTGGACAGGCGGCGACATCAGTCATTGAAGCGTTGCGCTATCCGGACAATATCTCCAATGAATCTAGAGAGCATGCTCGCCCATTTTCATGAGGTCCTGTTGCATCTGGCGGGAGAACTCCGGATAGGTTTCCGAGAGCTCGTCCATGACACGTGAGCGCAGGAGCTTCAGTGTCGCGGGATCGGGCAACGGTGTCTGGGCGGAGTTCTCGGAATGTGAGAACTCGAAGCCCGTCGCCTTTTTGACTTCGGCGAGGTCATGACCAGGATGTATGCTTTCCAGAACAAAACCCGGCCTTGCCGCGTCGAAGTGGAAGAGACACTTGCTGGTCAGTAGGGCGAAAGGACCACCGGTTCGGTAGACGCTGCGGTCGCTCGTGCCTGGCGCGCTGATGAAATCGACCTCGTCGACAAATACCCGCGGTGAATGCTCCTCACGAAAAAGGATGACGCGAGGAACGACGAAGTAGAGATAAGCGGCGCCGAACGAGCCCGGCCATCGCACCTTCGAGCGCGGATACTCGCCGACACCGACGAGGTTCACGTTGCCGCGCCCGTCGATCTGTCCGCCGCCGAGAAAGAAAGCATCGATGCGGCCTTGCCCGGCGCAGTCGAACAATTCGACTCCACCGTTGGTGAAGAAATTATGCCGGACGGACCCAAGTATGGAAATGCGCACAGGAGGCGCACCCTTCTTCTCCTGAAGTGCGCGCAAAAGCATCGCACCCGCAGCAGGCATTGGCGAAGATGCTCCGACCGCAACATGGCGTACGCCTTCCAGCAATCGAGAAATGGTGTAGATCAGCACTTCTCTGTCAAGAACCTCGGTCATCAAGCATTCTCCAAGTTCTGAAGCTTCATATAGTCGGCGAAGCCCTCGCTGGTCCGCGCAGCCTTTGCGTAGCGCAGGATCTCGGCGGTATCGGCCTGATATTCGCCCCAGAGGCCGTAGGGCCACGCTCCTTTGGGTGCGACCGTGACGGCGCTGACATAAAGTGCCGGCAGCGTGCCTGCAGCAGTCAGCTCGCTTGAGAATAGATTTTCCTCCACGATTTCCTCGACCGTGATAAGCGTCTGGGCCGAGGCATAGGCCATCAGCGCAACTTCCCGCCTCCTGCCGATCCACACATTACCCTGGCGGTCCGCCTTCGGTGCGTGGAAGATCGCAACGTCGGGCTTGATTGCGGGGACGAGCAGGATCGGATCTTTTTCTTCGGAGAAAGGGTTCTGGATAACGCGCCAATCGTCGCGATACCGCAGGACGTCGGTGCCGATCAGGCCGCGCATGGGCATGAAGGGGCTGCCCTTCTGTGCTGCCAGAAAACCCGCATGCACGGCCGGACAGGTTGCATCGCGGAGCTTGATCGTGCCGTTCTTTATCGCTTCGTTGAATCGTGGAGCGCCTCCCGCCTCTCCAAGAGAAACGGCGCTCGTTTCAATCGACCGTACCAGGCCTGCACCTATCAGCTGGTCGATCTGCAGGCCGCCGGTCGGCACGCAGATGATATCGAGGTCGCGTGCGCCGTGTTCGATCAGCGCGCGCGTCATGGCCATGGAGACCCCGCCGTAATCGACCGGAAGCGCTACATGCATGCCAGACTCAACCCGGCTCGCCATGGCGCGTAGATCGATGAGCGTTATCTCATCCCGAACAGCTTTGTTCTTCATCATCCGCTTCTCTCCTCATCGCCCCACTGCAAGCCTTTTCTGCTGCCAGACCTCGGACCACGCATGCGATGGCAGCGCCTTGAACAGCATCACGCAGTCGACCGCGACCGGACCCGTCTTGCTCACAAGCACTGGGTTTAGATCAAGCTCCTCCAGCCAGGGTTCCATCGCCGCCGCCCAGACAGAAATATTCGACAGCAGGTTTGCAATGGTTGTCTTGTCGATTACAGGCCGCCCGCGCACACCTTCGAACAGAGCATGGGCGCGCAGGCTGTCGATCATATGCATGGCTTCTACCTGGCCGAATGGCGCCTGCCGGAAAACGACGTCTTTCAGCACCTCGACAAGCACGCCGCCCAGGCCCATCATCACAACCATGCCGAAAGCGGGATCGCGCTTTACGCCGATGACCAATTCCAGGTCTCCGGAACTCATCAGCTGCACGATGACGCCACTCAATTGCGCGTCCGGTCGTCGGGTGGCTGCACGCTTCATGAGGCTTGAAAAGCCGTCGCGAACCGACTGTTCGTCATCAAGCTTGAGGATGACGCCATCGATCTCCGTCTTGTGGGTGATGTCTGGAGATTCGATCTTGAGCACTACGGATTGACCGAAGCGCCGCCAGGCGGCAACCGCTTCATCTGGGGTCGTCGCAAGCGCTACAGGTGCCATGGGCACAGCGGCCGCTTGAAGCAAGCCAGTCGCCGCAACCGTCGGCTGGATGCCATCCCGGTAGCCGGGGTCGAGCGTTTCACGAACGCGCTCCACCGCCATGGTGATGGATTGGCGTTCCCGTTTCTGTCTGGCTGCATGTTCGAGGAGCTGACCGTAACGAACCGATACCGCCGCCGCGTCCACGGCTCGTTCGCCGGCTCCGAAGACCGCGATACCTTCCTCGCGTAGTCGCTGGATCGCCTCCTGCGGCGCAGCCACCCAGCACACGATGAAAGGCTTCTCCGTGCGGTCCCTGATCTCGATGAAAATGCGGACCAGCAGATCCACATGTGCCGTCATCAGTTGCAGCCAGACGATCCCGATATGGATCCCCGGGTCTGCAAACAGCCTTACCACCGATTCGCGCAATAGATCGGGATTGGCCACGAACTGTCCCGTCACATCGACGGGATTGGCCGCCGCTCCGAACGCTGGCATCACCTCGGCCAATGCTTCCTGTGTGGCGGGAGCAAGGGTCGGCACAGACAGTCCGACTTCTTCGGCGCGGTCGGCCATCATTACGCCTGCGCCGCCGGACTGCGTAGCAACCCCGAGGCCGTTGCCATATGGAGCCTCAAGCTTGCAAAGCACCTCGAGCATATCGAGCATCTGCTCTTCATTGCGTGCGCGCAGCACACCGTGCTGGCGCATGATGGCGTCGAAAATATCGTCCTCGACGGCGAGTGAGCCCGTGTGCGAGGCGGCCGCCTTGGCACCGGCGGCCATGCGACCCACCTTCGTCAACACCAGCGGCTTGCCCAGCTCCGTGCAACGTTGCGCCAGACGCACGAGACCGGGGCCGTCGCGCACGCCTTCAAGATATCCTGCAGCAACCTTGATGCGAGGATCCTCGATCACCGATAGCATTAGGTCGCTGAAGGAAATACCCGTTTCGTTGCCAGTATTGATGAAATAGCCGAGCCCGAGCCCTCGCTGACGTATCAAGGCTGCGATCGCGGTGCCGAAGGCGCCGGACTGTGTGACGAAGGCAACGGGACCGGACCCTGTCTCTCCGTCAGCATATTGGCTGAAGGTTGCGTAGACGTGATCGAACGCGTTGATGAAGCCAAGGCAGTTCGGGCCGCAGATCGCAACGCCGACTTTTTTTGCCCGAGCCTGGAGCGATGCTTCAAGCTCCTTGCCCTCGGAGCCTATTTCGCCGAAACCCGAGCTGAAAACCACTGCGGTAGAAATCCCGCGCTGACCCAGCTGCTCGATGCAGTCTCCAACGGCCTGTGCCGGAAGTGCAACGATCGCAAGGTCGGCAGGTTCGGGAAGCGACCCGATATCAGGGTAACAGGTCAGCCCGGAGATTTCCCCGTATTTGGGGTTTACCGGGTATATCCGGCCGCCATAACCCTTCTCCAACAAGTACTTGAGCGGGCGGCCATTCACTTTTGCGAACTGCGGCGAAGCGCCGATGATGGCGATGGAACGGGGCGACAGCAGTCGCTGCACATAGTCTGTCATGGTCCACGTTCTCCTCTTGGAAGCTCGGCATTTATTGTTGTTATCCCGGCCAAATGCCCTTGTTTAAGACTGCATGCCCCAACGATCGACGGTATTGGCTTCGATCGCCCGGAAGATCACGTTCTCGACCACAAGACCGATGATGATGACGGTCAGCAGGCCCGCGAACACCGTTGGAATATCGAGGCTGTTCT